>OHUN01001182.1_pt1 | contig 12207 bp, 8 predicted proteins | sample 1579211 | NCBI WGS metagenome assembly OHUN01 (sample SAMEA3879560, study PRJEB24766) | human gut metagenome | biome: human-associated habitat; feature: feces | place: USA | collected 1985/1987
GGTCTCGCCTTTTTTCAGCAAAGAAGCGCCGGTTTCCACCGCTCGCGTCTCAATGCCGATGAAGCCGTTGAGCTCAAAAACCTTACGAAGCGTATCGATAACACGCTGCTCCACAACACGTTCGGAGGGGAGCCACTCCGGGAATCCTGATATTGATGCACCTTTAGCCACGAAATCAATATAATAGGTGAGGGTTGCGTCAAAACTTCCTGGTTCGCCCGGGATGGGAGACGCTCCCGCTTATGCATTCTACGCTTTAAGGAGCTGGCCATGGCCGACGAGAATGTCACCGCGTCCGAGAACACCACTGAAACCAACGAGCAGGCAGCGACGCCCGCAACCCAGGCCAGCAAACCGGCCGTCCCGAGCCCAGCGGCCATGAAGCCGCATGCGCCGAGCCCCGCGGCCTTCGCCAAGAAGGCTCCGCAGCGTCCTGCAACCTCCACCGGATTCTCCGAAGCCGATATCAAGGCCACCGAAGCGTTCGGCCGTGTCGCCGATGACGGCACCGTGTTCGTGAAGGAAGGCGAGGGAGAACGCGAGGTCGGACAGTTTCCGGACGCTTCCAAGGAAGAGGCCTTGGCACTGTATGCCCGTCGCTATCTCGATCTGACGGCAAAGCTCGACCTGTTCGCCAACAGGCTCAAGTCCAGCAATGTGAAGAACCGTGAGATCGACGAGTCCATCAAGACGCTTTCCGCCGAAATCGAGCAGCCGGCCGTCGTCGGAGATATTGAGGCGCTCAAGTCCCAGTTCGAAGCACTGAAGGAGGCCGGAGCGGCCAAGAAGGCCGAGCTGAGCGAGGCCCACAAGGCCGCCGTCGCCAAGGCGCTGGCCGAACGTACCGCGATTGTGGAGAAGGCCGAGGCTCTGGCCAATTCCCTGGGCGACAACACCAACTGGCGTTCCACCGCGGACAAGTTCCGTTCGCTGTTCCAGCAGTGGCAGGATCACCAGCACAATAGCGTCCGTCTCGACAAGGCCGACGCCGACGCCCTGTGGTCCCGTTTCTCCTCCGCCCGCACTACGTTCAACAGCGCCCGCCGCAAGTGGGCCCAGGGCCGCGATGAGGAGCGCAGCAACGCCAAGGCCGCGAAGGAGGCCATCATCGCCGAAGCCGAGGAGATCAAGGATTCCACCGCTTGGGTGGAAACCTCCCGCAAGTTCAACGAGCTGATGGATCGTTGGAAGAAGGCCGGTCGTGCGGGCCGTCGTGATGATGACGCGCTGTGGGCACGTTTCCGTGCTGCGGCGGACACGTTCTTCAACGCCCGTCAGGCCGATCGCGAGCAGATTAGCTCGTCCGAAAAGGAAAATCTCGCCAAGAAGGAAGAACTGCTGACCAAGGCTGAGGCTTTGGTGCCGGTCAAGGATGAGAAGGCCGCCAAGCAGGCTCGCCAGGCATTGGCCGCCATTCAGGAGGAATGGGACCAGATCGGCTACGTTCCGCGCGATGACATGCACCGCATCGAAAGCCGTCTTGATGCTGTCGACAAGCAGATCAAGGCTGTTGAGGATGCCGCCTGGAAGCAGTCCGATCCGGAAGCCGACGCCCGTAAGTCCTCCTTCGAGGAGCAGCTCAACGCACAGCTCGCCGAACTTGACGCCCAGATCGCCGCTGAGTCCGATCCGAAGAAGAAGGCCAAGCTTGAGGCGGAGAAGGCCACCAAGGAGCAGTGGCTGAACGCCATCAAGTAATGACGCTCCCATAGAGCGATACGGTTGTGGTTCCGCTTGGAAGCGGGCGGAACCACAACCGTCCAGCTGAACGAATAGCTGGACGAATAGGCATATGTAAAAAAGACCGGTGGGTTTCATGACATTCCATCATGAAACCCACCGGTCTTTTTGCATACGCGTTGCCGGGGTTCTTACCCCGGCAACGTTGGAAATCAGTTCTGTGACTGCGCGGAATCAGCCGGTTCCGTCGATGCCGTCGGTTCAGTGGCGGCATCGGTTTCAGCGGCCGTTTCGGCCGCCTCCGCCGGATTATCCTTCTGGTTCGGCTCTTCGAAGGCCTCGCCGGTGAACGTGAACTCACCCAGAATGCCTTCGCCTTCGGCGTCCACCTTCACGCGCTGGCCATCTTCGAGGTCGCCCATCAGGATCTTCTCCGAAATGGCGTCCTCGATGTCGCGCTGGATCACGCGACGCAGCGGACGGGCGCCCAGCAGCGGGTCGAAGCCCTTCTGTGCGAGCAGATCCTTGGCCGCGTCGGTCAGTTCGAGCGACATGTGACGGTCGAACAGACGGTCGTTGAGCTGCTTGACATCCAAGTCGACGATCTGGCGCACCTGCGGTTCGGTGAGCTGCTTGAACACGATGATGTCATCCAGACGGTTCAGGAACTCCGGACGGAACTGCTGCTTGAGTTCGGCGGAGACCTGTTCCTTCATGCGCTGGTAGCTCGATTCGGTGTTCGTGCCCAGGTTGAAACCGGTGTTGGCGGCCTTGGCGATGTCACGAGTGCCGAGGTTGGTGGTCAGGATGATGATGGTGTTCTTGAAGTCCACCTTGCGTCCCTGGCCATCGGTCAGATGGCCATCGTCCTTTTCGGTAAGTTCGCCGCCTTCTTCGTAGCCGACGTATCCCGGAGGCGCACCGAACAGGCGCGACGCGGCGTACTTTTCGGAGAATTCCGACATGTCCACGCGGATCAGCGCATCCTCATCGTCGAACAGGAATTCGGCGAGGGCCTTGGCCAGCTCGGTCTTACCAACGCCGGTCGGGCCAGCGAAGATGAACGAACCAGCCGGACGCTTCGGATCCTTCAATCCGACGCGTGCGCGACGGATGGAACGGCTCAATGCGGACACAGCCTCATCCTGACCGATGATGCGCTTGTGCAGTTCACTCTCCATGCCCATGAGCTTCTTGGACTCGGCCTGGGTGAGCTTGAACACCGGAATGCCGGTGGTCTGGGAAATCACCTCAGCGATGACGTCCTCATCCACCACCATCTTCACATCGGACTCGCCCTCACGCCAAGCGGATTCCTTCTCCTTGCGCTCGGACTCGATCTTCTCCTGCTTGTCACGCAGCTCGGCGGCCTTCTCAAAGTCCTGGTCCTTGATGGCCTGGTCCTTCTCCTCGGCCAGCTTGGCAGCCTTGGCGTCCAATTCCTTGAGCTCCGGCGGAGCGGTGAGCCTGCGGATACGCAGTCGGGCGCCGGCCTCATCGATCAGATCGATGGCCTTGTCGGGCAGGTGGCGGTCCTGAATGTAGCGGCTGGAAAGTTCCGCCGCGGCCTGCAGCGCGCCATCGGTGATCGTCACATGATGGTGGTTCTCGTAACGCTCACGCAAGCCCTTCAGAATCTCAATGGTCTCGGCGATGGTCGGCTCGTGCACCTGAATCGGCTGGAAACGGCGTTCCAGAGCCGCGTCCTTCTCGATGTACTTGCGGTACTCGTCGGTGGTGGTCGCGCCGATGGTCTGCAGTTCGCCACGGGCCAGCATCGGCTTCAACATATCGGAAGCGCCCAAGGCGCCATCCGCGGAGCCTGCGCCCACGATGGTGTGAATCTCATCGATGAACAGCACGATGTCGCCGCGGGTCTTGATCTCCTTCAAAACCTTCTTCAAGCGTTCCTCGAAATCGCCACGGTAGCGGGAACCAGCAACCATGGAACCGAGGTCCAAGGAGTAGACCTGCTTGCCTTTCAGCGTTTCCGGCACATCACCGGCGTTGATCTTCTGCGCGAGTCCTTCGACCACCGCGGTCTTGCCTACGCCAGGCTCGCCGATCAGCACCGGGTTGTTCTTGGTGCGGCGGCTCAACACCACCATCACACGCTCGATCTCGTTGGATCGTCCGATTACCGGATCGAGCTTCCCAGCGGCAGCCTCAGCCGTAAGGTTGCGGCCGAACTGGTCGAGAATCGCGGAACCGGTCTGATTGCGACGGTCCTGCACGCCACCGGCATTGGCGAGTTCGCCCTTGCTATCGTTCTTGCCGTCGCTGGAATTGCCTCGGATCAGATCGATGGTGGCGCTACGCAGCTCGCCAAGGTTGACATCCATCTTGATCAGCACCTGTGTGCCGACGCCTTCACCCTCATGAATCAGACCGAGCAGGATATGCTCGGTGCCGATATAGCTGTGCCCCAGCTGCAACGCCTCACGTAGCGACAGCTCCAACACCTGCCTGGCATGCGGGGTGAAGGGAATGTGGCCGTTCGGCGACGCATTTCCCTTGCCGATCATCTCTTCGACCTGCTTGCGGGTGTCGTCCAAGGTCACGCCCTTCGAGGCCAATGCCTTGGCGGCAACGCCTTCACCCTCACGAATCAGGCCCAGCAGCAGATGCTCGGTGCCGATGTAGTTGTGCTGGAGGGTCCGAGCTTCTTCCTGCGCCAACACAATCACGCGTCGCGCACGGTCGGTAAACCGTTCGAACATGCTTGTCCTTCCACTCTTGTTAGTCCTTCAACACTCTACCGATTCGCGGTGACGTTTATTCCACCGGCGCGTAAATTGCGCTATGGACGCAAAGGAACGGATATGCTTGACTTATGGCAACGACCAAGGAGGTCACCAAATGAGCGACACCATCCTGCAATCGAATGATGTGATGGATTCCCGCCGAGGCGACATCGTCGTCGGCGTCGACGGGTCCGATGAATCCTTCGCAGCCCTGCGTTGGGCTCTTGGCGAAGCATCGCTGACCGGACAGCAGGTGAATGCGGTCTACGCATGGACCCATTCATGGGATATGGGATCCCAGCCGGAAGATGAGGAGCAATGGGCGCAGATGCGTCATGATATCGCCCGTCGGCTGCGCGAATGGGTGGCCCAGGCCTCGCAAGGCATGACGATTGACGAGAACCGCGTCAAACTCACCTCCGTCAAAGCCACCGGAACGGCAGCGCTTCTGGAAATCGGCAAGGACGCCCAACAGATCGTCGTCGGACGTCGTTCGCTTGGACGCGTGGCACGATGGTTTCTGGGATCGCTTTCCGCTTCTCTTGCAGAGGAGGCGAAGGTGCCCGTCACCGTGGTGCGTATCCTCGATGATGAAGAGGCATCCGTGCAGGACGCCATCGCCAATGCGCTTACGCCGACCGAGGAAACGGTCTCCTACACGATGCCGGGTTCTCCCCTGCCTCGGAACCAGCGTCCGGTGGTTGTAGGCGTTGATGGTTCGGAGACCTCCAAACACGCTTTGCGTTTCGCCATCGATTTCGCGGCCCTGCATCACGCTCCCCTGCAGGTCATGTTCTGCTGGCAGCTGAAAGATTTGGGCGTGGTCAAAGGGTATGAGAACGCCGTCGCTCCCATCTCCGTCGGCCAGGCGCAGGCGGAACGCATGCTTGATGAATTGCTCGATTCGGTTCAGGTTTCATCAGCGAACATTCCCGACGATTTCCAAATCGAATCGCACGCTTTCCATATTCCCGCCTCGAAGGGGCTTATCGCGGCTTCCCGCTACGCACGTCATCTAGTGGTCGGTTCGCGCGGCTTGTCCGGTCTGGACGCACATTTCCTTGGATCGGTTTCCAAGCAGATCATCAACTTCGCAGACTGCACCGTCACCGTCGTGCACTGACCGCATAAAAAAGAAAACAAGATATGAGAGGGCCACGTACACATTCAGGTACGTGGCCCTCTCATATACGATGACGATTATTCGTCGGATTCGGCTTGAGCCGACGAATCAGCTTCCGTCATTTCGCTTTCCGTTGTTTCAGCCGCCGCCGGTTCGGTTTCCGCCGATTCGGCTTCTGTTGACTCGGTTTCCGCCGATTCGTCTTCCATCGATTTGTTTTCCGTTTGCCCGGTGGTTTCAGCAGTCGGCTCAACTACCGTCTCATCCATCTGTTCAACCGGCTCAACCGACCCGGCGGAATTGACGGAATCGGCGGAATCAACCTGTTCAGTCTGTTCGACTGGCTCGTCCGATTCAGTCGGCTCAGCCGTATCAGCCGATTCGGTATCGTCCGACGTTTCCGGATTATTCTCGTCGACCACGGTGACGGTGGTCTCTACTTCAGGCGCATCGTCGGAGGCCACATGCTCAAGCACATCCTCTTGGCTGGCGTCGTCGTCGATGGTGTTGGCTTCGATGTCCGCGTCCGAACCTTCCTCATCCTCATTCGGATTATGGTCGTCATCGGACGAAAGCTGTTCGATCAGCTCCACGGAGCCCCGCTCGTCACGCGGCGCCTGGGCGATGATATCGATATGCATGTCGTCGAACGCCGGCTTCGACTGCACCCACAGATGCGACGGCTCCGGCGGATCGATTTCGGAATGCTCTCCGCAGCCATGATCGATGGACACGACCCTGCCGTCATCCGGGCTCCACTTGTTGGCGCACACGCCGAACAGCAGGTTCAACTCACCCTTCAGCGGAATGAAGAATCCGCATGTGGAGCAAGGATTGCCGTCGGCCGTCTTGGTGGATAGCGATTTTGGCCCATGTGGGCCTTCGTACCAACGTTTTGCGGTCTGCGACCGGCCAAGCGGAGTCAACACGTGCCTGCGGGACAGGTCGAATTCCTCGACCGCCTCTTCGACATCCTCTTCGGACGTCACAGGCTGTTCGGAATCCTCCGAAACGTCCGTCTTCTCAGACTCATCCGAAGCGTTTCCATCCATCGCCGGTTCCTGTACGGTTTCATCCGCGACTGACGGTTTGTCTTCCGTATCGTCCGATGTTTCGGCATCCTGCGTCTTGCGGAAGCCCTCTTCCATGCGGGGGTCATCGGGATCGGTGCCGATTGAATCGGTCACCGCCAAATCGCCCGGCTCGAGACGGTCCTTCCAAGGAATCCATTTTGGCGGACGCAGGGCCTTGTCGGTCGGGACCAGGGATGATTCGTTGACCGTCCAATGGTCCAGTTCGACATCATGGTATAACGTGACCGACCATTGCCAGCCTTCGTAGCCGCGTACTCGGGATTCGAAGCGGAAATCGGTGACGTTGTCTCCCAGGTCGATGGCTTCCACGAAGTCGCCGACCTGACCGTCCTCGTCGGACACTGTGACAGCGACCGCTTGGGCGATTGCCTTGGGATCCATTGTGGTATCGGACATGAAACTCTATTCCTGTACGTCGAAATTGTCGGCGACCGCGCGCAGAAGCGTGGCGAGCTTCTTGCTTTCAGCCGGTGAAGGATAGCGATGTCGACGAAGCTGATTGCCCGCGGAGTCAAGCAGCTTGATCAGATCCTCCACGATGGCGGCCATATCGTCCGGCTTCGGACGGGTGGCTTTAACCAGCGACGGGGCCGAGGCAACCAACGTCACTCCCATCGCCTGCGGCCCACGACGACCATCAATGACGGAATACTCGACCTTGGCGCCCTTACGCAGCGTCTTCACGCCCTCGGGAAGGGCGGCAGCGGGCAGGAACACATCATCCGTGCTCTCACCCGTCTGAATGAAACCATAGCCTTTGTTCGCATCAAACCAACGAACACGTCCGCTCGGCATTGTCACCTCACATTTTGCTGATCAGATACCTTCACGCGAATAGGTAAAACCATTCGCCCATTTTCAAACCAAAGATACAGTTTAGCGCAAGAGGTAGGCCGCACCCATCCTTCCGCGCCGATAGCGTCTGCTTTCCCGACGGAAAAGAGCGTTATTTCTTTGATTTGCGATTCTTTTTTTCGTTTTTTCGATTCTCGCTCGCCGTAATCGGCTGCGGCTTGGGTTCGACCGGGGCGATCGGCAGCACCACCGTCAGGGTCAGTCCCGTTCCTTCGCTGCCGGATGCGCAGATGAATCCATGATGCGCCTTGACCACGGATTGCGCGATTGCCATGCCGAGTCCCGTACCGCCCTTCTGACGCGCACGCGACGGGTCGGCGGTGTAGAAACGTTCGAAGATCTTCGACCGTGCCTCCGGCGGCACGCCGGGACCGTGGTCGCTGAATCGCACAATCGCGTAGTTCATACCCACTTGCATGGACTGCCCCACTTCGATGGCTTCGACCAGATGGCGCAGCGACTGCTCGTTGGACGGCATACGGGATAGGGATTCGGGACTGATCGACGCGGGGAGCACACCCATGGAGATCTCCACAGGCGAGTCCGCCGGCGTATACCGGTGGATATTGCCCACGATGTTGGTGACCACTTGACGCAGTCTCGAAGCATCACCCTTCAACTCAATCTGGGGCATCTGGCCATTTTGGAAGGCGAATTGGGCGGGATGGTCCATATCGGTACCTGGTTGGAGCACGACCTGTCCGCAGGAAATGCCGCGGTCGGGGTCGAGCGCATGCAGGTCATCGGCTGCGTCGCGCACCACGGAGGTCAGCTTCACCTGCTGCGTGATGTCGATGCCACGTCCTTCGTCCAAACGAGCCAAAGACAGCAGGTCCTCCACCAGAACCGTCATACGCGCGCTGGATGCCTCGATATGTTCGATGGATTCGTCAGCCCTCTCCAAAGCCCCAGGCATGTCGCGCTGCATTTTGTACAGCTCGGCGTACCCGTGAATGGCGGCGAGCGGCGTACGCAATTCGTGACTGGCGTCCGAGACGAACCGCTTCATTTTTTCGGTGGTCTCTTCCTGCGCGTGGAAGCTCTCCTCGATGCGTGTCAGCATGGTGTTCAGCGACATGGACAGAGAGCCGACCTCCGTGCTTTCCGGCAGGTCTGGCACACGTTGGCTGAGATCTCCCGCGGCGATTTTCGCGGCGGTCTTTTCAATCCGCTTCAAGGGCGCGAGCGTACTTTGCACCAGAATGGTGCCGAGTATCGCGCCGATCAGCACCACCGCGATGCCCACCATCGCGCAGAATCGCGTCAATGTGTTGGCCGTGTCGATCTGATCGCTCAGCGACAGGCCGATGAACACGACGCCACTGTCCTTGACTTGCCCGGTCCGTGTCTTCTCGTTCCAAGGCAACGCGACAACACGCCATGGCGACTGCGCGGCCTGCATGATGGAATGATCCGGGGTGCGGCTTGTGGTGATGTGCACCACCGCACGTGTCGTGAATGGCTGTCCAAGAGTGACGCCGTCGATGCTGCCGTCGGCCGGCAGGCTTGGTTCCGAAACCACTCCGTCACGGAGCATGGGCACCGATCCGGCACCCGTGCTTTTGTATTCGCTGTCGCGCACCTCCACGTAATACGTGTTCATGAGGCTGCGCCCGTCATCGCCGGTGTCGCTGCTGAGCGAGTCCATGCTGTTGAAAATCAGCTGGGCTTGGTTGATCAGCTGCGTATCGGTCTTCTGCAGCAGATAATTGCCCACCAACGTACGGATGGAAAAGGAGATGCCGATGGTGCCGATGGTCAGCAGCACGATGATGCAGGTGACCAGTTTCGTGCTCAGCGGAATCGCTTGAATCCTGCGGGTGAAACGGCTCCATACCTTGTTCTGCTTCGGCAGCGACCGGGGAGGCTGTATGGGGGCCGGAATGGCCGAAGGATTGGAGGCGTGGCCCGTGGACGGCGAATTGGGATTCTTGCTCATGGCTGAATCTAGTTCTTGGGAGCGCGAATCATATAGCCAATGCCACGCTTGGTTTCGATCAGCGGCGTTACCTTGTGCTTGTCGCCGTTCTCATCCTCGATGACGATGCCATCGACCTTCTTGCGAAGATAGGAGATGTACGATTCGACGATGGCCGCGTCCCCGCCCCAATCGTATTGCCACACGTGATCGAGAATCTGCGCCTTGGACAGCACGCGGCCTTCATTGTCCATGAGGTAGCGAAGAAGCTTGTATTCGGTGGGGCTCAGGTCGATTGGCTGTCCGGCTCGGGACACGTCGTGCGAGTCCTCGTTGATTTCGAGATCGCCCACACGGATGATCGGATCGTCCTCCACCTGCTGCTGGGTGCGACGCAGGATGGCGCGGATTCGAGCCACGACCTCTTCGAGGCTGAACGGCTTGGTCACATAGTCGTCGCCTCCCACGGTAAGCCCCATGACCTTGTCTTGGGTGTCATCGCGAGCGGTCAGGTACAGCACCGGCGTGGTGATGCCTTCCTGCCTGATGCGTCGGGTCACCGTGAACCCATCGATGTCCGGAAGCATCACATCAAGCACGATCAGATCCGGCTGCAGCCTTTCGATGACCTCGATGGCTTCGGATCCCGAAGCGGCCGTGTTCACTTCGAAACCGGCGAAATGCAGGGATGCCACCAGCAGCTCTCGGATGGACGGCTCGTCATCGACAACGACAATGGATGCTTCAATAGGCTTGCTCATGGCTTAAGCATCGCTCCCTTCACTGGATGTTTCCTGAACGGATTCTGAATCTTGCGTTGAAGCGGTATCCGGATTGACATAATCCTCGTTTTCCGATTCGGCGCCCCACTCTTTGACCGGTTGAATACGTTCGGCGACCGCACCATGACGGCCGCTATGGCGGCCCTTACGCCGATGCCCGATCACGCCCTTCTTGCGCAGGATATGGAACACCACCAGAATCACCACCAGAAGCAGCAGCGCGCCGGCGAATCCTCCCACGCCAATCCATATGGTCCGCGACGAAGTCGAGGTCTTTTTCTGCACCGAAATCTGATTCATCATGTCGGTCGCGGACTTCGCCCAGTCCGGATCGCTTTCCATCAACGGTTTTTGCGCGGCATCGGACAGCGCGTCGACGGTCGACTTCTTCTTCAGCCATTCCTCCGAGTTCGAAGACACGGCCACCACCAGATTACCGTCATTCGAGGCAACCGCCAACATCACGGTATTCGGTTTCGGGTTCAACGATTCCAGCAGCGCGCTCACCCATTTATCCGGCTTGCCCTTGGCGTTGAAACTGTCCAGATACACCAAACGGACGGTGACGCCGGTCTCCTTTTTCGTCTGGTTGATGGCGTCCGTGATCTCCGAGACATTCGAACCGAGCAGATTCTGCGTGTCGGTGATGTCGTCCGTGGCTGTAATGCCCAATCCGGCACTGTCATCCGCATGGACCGGCGGAGTTATCCACAGCATCAAACACAAACCCAGCACGCTCGCCAGCAACATGCAAATCGCGATATTCCAACCTTTTGCCGTTCTGCCGCCGTTTCGCGACACGCCGACGGAACCCAAATGCATATGTTCTCCGACCACAGCTCCGTTTTTTTCGTTGCACACGCTCACTGATGACATAGCATCCACTGTACCGTCCGGTTGCGCCAACCGCGATCGCATGGAGAAACACACCAATCATCATTGAAAGGACCGGCACATGCCACAGTATCAAGTCGACAGCGAGCAGATTCAGTCCTCGAGCGCCGCCGTCAACGCCTCCATCCAATCCATCCGACAGGCCGTGCAGGGCATGTACGGCAATCTCAACAATCTGCAGAGCGTTTGGCGCGGCGGGGCTGCGACGCAGTTCACAGCGGTCGCCGAACAGTGGCGTGCCGCGCAGCAGCAGATGGAGCAGTCGCTTGAATCAATCCAGCGCGCATTGATGCAGGCCTCCACGTTGTATTCGGAGACCGAAATGCAGGCGTCGCGTTTGTTCGCGCAGTAGAAAGCGCGCGTAAGGCGCCTTCCAGATAAGCAAAGGCCCGCTCCCCATCGGGAAGCGGGCCTCATATCAGCTATTTGAGCCTATGGAAGCTTCCGGTCTTTCGATCAGTAGCCCATGTCGGCGCCAGCTGCCGGAGCGGCTGCCGGCGGTTCCGGCTTGTTGGCCACCACGGCTTCGGTGGTCAGGAACAGTCCAGCGATGGAAGCTGCGTTCTGCAGAGCGGAACGAGTCACCTTGACCGGGTCGGTGACGCCTGCGGCCAGCAGGTCCTCGTACTCGTTGGTGGCCGCGTTCAGGCCCTGGCCGTCAGGCAGGGAGCGGACCTTGTCGATCACCACGTCGCCGGACAGGCCAGCGTTTTCGGCGATCTGCTTGATCGGGGCTTCGACGGCACGGAACACGATCGCGGCACCGGTGGCCTCGTCGCCTTCGAGCTTGACGTCGTCCTTGGCCTTGGCGGCAGCCTGAATCAGGGCGACACCGCCGCCCGGCAGCAGACCTTCCTCGATAGCGGCCTTGGCGTTGCGCACGGCATCCTCGATGCGGTGCTTGCGTTCCTTGGCCTCAACCTCGGTGGCAGCACCGACCTTGATGACGGCGACACCGCCGGCCAGCTTGGCCAGGCGCTCCTGCAGCTTCTCGCGATCGTAATCGGAATCGGTGTTGGCGATTTCCGCACGAATCTGAGCGACGCGGGCAGCCACATCCTCCTTGGAGCCGCCACCGGACACGATGGTGGTCTCATCCTTGGAGACGATGACCTTC
>OHUN01001192.1_pt1 | contig 12115 bp, 11 predicted proteins | sample 1579211 | NCBI WGS metagenome assembly OHUN01 (sample SAMEA3879560, study PRJEB24766) | human gut metagenome | biome: human-associated habitat; feature: feces | place: USA | collected 1985/1987
AGGAAAAGGCGATGATTGATGAACGCATACGTATTCAAGAAAATTATGACATGACTATGGAAACAGCAATTGATGAAGCGCGTGAAGAAGGCTTGGAACGAGGCCGTCATGAGGAACGCTTAGAGTTGATTCGTAAGATGCTCTCAAAAGGTCTACCGTTAGAAGTGGTGTCAGATGTGACTGGTCTATCGCTTGAAGAACTAGAGGTATTGTGATCGTAAGATCTAGCCGATTAAATCATTTTTTTGAACAGAAAGAGGTATTTTTGCCTCTTTCTTATTTTTTGCTGTTTAACATTTGTAATACTAAAACATTCGAAAAATAATACTTTGAATCGTAAAATTAAAAAAGACTATCAAACGTTTGGCAGAAATCTGAGAAAAAGGATTTCTGCCAAACGTTTGATAGTTCTTACTAAATAGGGCTTTTTAAGGCCTTGTTAAAATGGATTACTTAGCCTTTTATTTTGTTTTGTTTTGAATTTTAAAAAAGCATCATTAAATATATTTAATATTTGAGATTATCTGTTTCTAGTTTCAAGAATAGCTTGGGACTAAAATGAAGAGATTGTGAAAGTTGTCAGTCTTTTGCCAAATACTCAGGTCGCCTAGAACAACGACCTAAAAACCACTGTAACAAGCAGTCAGTTTGCCTCAGAAGATATTCGCTTTAATTTTCTTTTGAATGAGAAATTTGTGGATGTAATCTCAAGTAAAGTCATGGCGGTTATGGCATCTGAAACATTAGCTTCAGATGCAACTTCGTTTGCAAACTCTGAAGATGTTGTCAAAGAGATTGGCAGTGATTTGTCAGAATTGGCGGAAGGCAAGAAGGATGACACACCTAAAAATATCGCCCGTATTTATAAAGCAACCGAGGCTAATCAGGTAGTTAAGTCTTCTGAAAGTCAGGGTGATTCTTCCAAAGAAAAAGGAAAATCTCAGACTTCAATGGTTCTCTTTCTTGTCGGAGTTGCTGTTATACTAAGTATATCTACAATTTATTTTACTAAACAAGGTAAGAAAGCAGGGAAATAATAGGGAAGAAACATCCAGTTAGATAGGTGTTTTTTGTTTTTAATCAAACTCTAATACACCTAATGTCATTATTCTTTATTTTTAATCATCCATTTTGGTTTGGTCCTGTATAATTAAAGTGATAAGAAAAATTAAGGAGTTAAGATGATGAAAGAAAAAAGAAATAGTAGGATTTGTTTATTTGCTCTTCTTCTTTTAGTATTTACTTTAGGATTTGGATTTTCAGTTGATACTAGCAAACAATCTTTGGCTGTGAGTTCTCAAGTGGTTCAAGCGGATGAGAACAATGGTATCTTGACTTTTAATGGTCAAAAGCAGTTTGTCATGGAGGAGAAGGACCAGCTAGGACGTGCCCACAGTGCTCATATACAGTTACAAGATAAGGACGAGCCGAAGAATAAGCGTCCCGGTAAAATAAAATATGATCCTGTAGGATGGCATAACTATAAGTTTTATTATGGTGACGGTAAATCAAAATCTTGGCTAATGAATCGAGGGCATTTGATTGGCTATCAGTTTTCTGGTGTCAATGACGAGGGCAAGAATTTAGTACCTATGACTGCCTGGTTGAATTCTGGAAATTATAAAGGAACCGACGAAGGTAATCAGTCAGGAATGCTTTATTACGAGAATCGTTTGGATAACTGGCTAGCACTACACCCTAACTATTGGTTAGACTATAAGGTAACAGCTATCTACAGTGGAGACGAGTTGTTGCCTCGTCAAGTAGAACTTCAGTATGTTGGTATTGATAGTTCTGGAAATCTCTTGGAAATTAAACTTGGTGGAGATAAGGAGACTCTTGACAGTCAGGGAGTTACGCATGTTATCTTGGATAACCAATCACCAAATGCAGAAATCAATTATGCAGATGGGACAGCGACAAATACGGTTACTGAATTTACTGAAGCGCCATCTGAGCCTAGTTCTGAGAGTTCACAGGTGACTGAACAACCAAGTTCTGAGCCAGAGCCTGTGCAACCTGCACAAGAAGAAAGTCGAACAGTTTATGTGGCGCGTCATGGTACAGCAGATGTTTATTGGTATGACATTAACAGTATGCCTAGCAATACCAACAAAGCAAATGTTGTTACAATGACAGAGGCAGATGCCCTAGCCCAAGGAAAACGACACACGTCTAAAGAGTAATACAAAAGCTGGACATCTTGTCCAGTTTTTTTGTAAAACGGCTCACATTTTACCACTTTTATCTGAAAATTTGATATACTGAGACTATCAAAGATACTTGAAAGGGAGGTTAATTGACTCTTTTTCAGTACAAGAAAGGAATAAAAATATGATTTGGATTATTATTGCCATTATCGTTGTTCTTGTAATTTTTGTTATTGCAAGTTATAACGGCTTGGTTAAAAGCCGTATGCAGACTAAGGAGGCATGGAGTCAAATTGATGTTCAATTGAAACGTCGTAATGACCTTCTTCCTAACTTGATTGAGACTGTAAAGGGATATGCAAAATACGAAGGTTCAACGCTTGAAAAAGTAGCAGAACTTCGTAATCAAGTAGCAGCTGCGACTTCACCAGCAGAAGCGATGCGTGCTAGTGATGAATTGACACGCCAGGTTTCTGGAATCTTTGCGGTTGCTGAAAGTTACCCTGACCTTAAGGCTAGTGCCAACTTCAGCCAGCTTCAAGAAGAGTTGACGAACACTGAAAACAAAATTGCCTATTCACGCCAACTTTATAACAGTGTAACAAGTAACTACAATGTGAAATTGGAAACATTCCCAAGCAATGTTATTGCTAAGATGTTTAGCTTTAAGGCTGCTGAATTCCTTGAAACACCTGAAGAAGAAAAAGCTGTTCCTAAGGTTGATTTCAGTGGACTAGGTAACTAATATGTTATTTGATCAGATTGCTCGAAATAAGAGAAAGACTTGGCTTTTGCTCCTGGTCTTTTTCCTCTTGTTGGGCCTTGTTGGTTACGGTGTCGGCTATCTTTGGTTAGGTTCAGGCTTCGGTGGTCTGATTCTTGCTCTAGTTATCGGTTTTATCTATGCCGTTACCATGATTTTCCAATCAACCAATGTCGTTATGGCTATGAATGGTGCACGAGAGGTTGACGAACAAACCGCTCCGAACCTTTATCATGTTGTTGAGGATATGGCTATGGTGGCACAAATACCGATGCCACGTGTCTTTATTGTCGATGATCCTTCAATGAATGCTTTTGCGACGGGATCTAGCCCTAAAAATGCTGCGGTGGCTGCTACGACAGGTCTTCTTGCGGTTATGAATCGTGAGGAACTTGAAGGAGTTATCGGACATGAAGTAAGTCATATTCGCAACTACGATATCCGCATCTCTACCATAGCAGTTGCCTTAGCATCTGCCATTACCATGCTAGCTGGGATGGCTCGTAATATGATGTTCTGGGGTGGAGGCCGTCGTAGAAATGATGATGATCGTAATGGAAGTAGTGGCTTGGAGATTATTCTTCTCATTATTTCTTTGATTGCCATTATTCTGGCGCCTTTAGCAGCTACCTTGGTTCAGTTGGCCATTTCACGCCAGCGTGAATTTTTAGCTGATGCTTCTAGCGTCGAATTGACACGTAACCCACAAGGTATGATTAACGCTCTGCTCAAACTTGATAATAGTGCGCCAATGCAACATCACGTGGATGATGCTAGCGCAGCCCTCTTTATCAATGACCCTAAAAAGGAATCTGGTTTGCAGAAGCTCTTTTATACCCACCCACCAATTTCAGAACGGGTGGAACGCTTGAAACAAATGTAAAAAAAGTGAGGCTGATGACACTTCTAAGTGTGTTCATCAGCCTCGCTTTTTTAGTTTGCTTCAATGTAAAGATTGCTAGCAACAGTTTCTGGAATTTGAATTTCTTTTCCATCAATATTCAGGCGGTATAGTAGTGTAAAAGGGTCAAAGCCTTTCAAGGTAAAAGTTACTCCAATTTTAAGACCGACAGTTTCCAAATAATGGAGTAAATCAATTTGATCCTGAACTCGACGAAGGACATAGTCTCCAGGAGTTAGGTCTTGTGTAAAAGTCTGATTGTAGATTTCCTCTATGAGCTGACCTGACTTGGGGATTTGCCCACCGTGTGGACAGGTTTGAGGGTAATTGAGTAGGCGGTCAAGCGCATCGATGAAGTGATCAGAGACAGTATGCTCTAAAATTTCAGCCTCTTGATGAATTTGATCACAAGTGTATTGCAAGTGGTCCACCAAAAAGACTTCGATGAGGCGATGTTTCCGATAGAGTTCAGCGACATTGATTTTACCAGTTTTCGTTAGAAGATAGCCCTTGACTTTGTCTTTGATGATGAGGTCTTCTGAAATCAATTTCTTAATCATTTCCGTCACAGCAGGTGGAGACACCTGCATACGGTTTGCGATTTCCTTATTGCTTATTTTGCCTTCTTCAGTACCAATCTCATAGATACATTTGAGGTAGTCTTCTTTGTTAGGTGTCATTTCTCTTCCTTTGAAAATAGTCTCACCTTAGTATAACAGATTTATCATAAGAATACAGAATGTTTCTTAGATAAGATTTTTACTGATTCAAGCCTTGGGTGATTTTATCCAGATTATATTTCATCATGTTGTAGTAGCTGTCACCGTCTTGCCCTTTTTCAGCAATAGAATCTGTAAAGATCTTTGCATAGATAGGAATATCGGTATCCTTAGATACTGTTTTCATAGGGCGTTCATCGACACTAGATTCGACAAAGAGAGCTGGTACCTTTGTTTGACGTAGTTTTTCCACGAGTGTTTTGATTTGGTCTGGTGTGCCTTCTTCTTCTGTATTGATTTCCCAGATGTAGGCAGATGGTACGCCATAGGCTTTTGAGAAGTATTTGAAGCATCCTTCACTAGTGACAATCAGTTTTTTCTCATCGGGAATCTTGTTAAATGTTTCTTTAGCTTCTTGGTCCAGTTTACTAAGTTTGTCAGTATAGGATTTTAGATTCTTTTCGTAGTAGGTCTTGTTTTTAGGGTCCTTAGCAATCAGTTGCTTGGCAATATTTTGAGCATAAATAATCCCATTTTCCAGATTAAGCCAAGCGTGGGGATCTTCCTTACCTTTTTCTGATTGACCTTCAAGGTAAATTACCTTAACACCATCACTAACTGCAAAATAATCTTTATTTTCTGTCTTATGAGCATTCTTGACTAACTTAGTAAACCAAGCATTTCCACCAGTTTCTAAATTGATACCGTTGTAAAAAATCAAGTCAGCTTGCGATGTCTTCTTTACATCATCAGGAAGGGGTTCGTATTCGTGAGGATCCTTACCAACGGGGACAATACTGTGGAGAGTGATTTTATCTCCGGCAATATTTTTGGTGATATCAGCAATAATGGAATTGGTCGTAACGACTCGTAATTTATTGCTACTGCCTTGTTTATTGCTACACGCTGCTAAAGCAACTACCGCTAAAAGTAATAGTGCTATTGTTGATAGTATTTTTTTCATATTATTTTCATCCTATTTTTTATTGTTTAGAAGTTTTATTCATGCCACTTTGTTTAGGGGCGATGAAAAAGCTGATGAGAAAGAGTAGAGCAGACGTTAATACAATGCTCGAACCAGCTGCAATATTAAAACTATAGCCGATAAAAAGACCTAGAACAGATGCCAGAGCCCCCAATCCTGATGAGAGAAGAATCATTGTTTTTAGGCTATGAACATAAAGGTAGGCAGTGGCAGCCGGTGTAATTAAAAGTGCCACAATAAGAATAGTGCCAACACTCTGCATGGCAGTTACAGAAACCAAAGTTAGAATAACCATAAGTAAGTAGTGGTAGAAGGTGACCTTAACTCCCATAGACTTGGCCAAAATTGGATCAAAGGATGTTAGGAGTAGAGGGCGAAAGAAGATTGTAATAGTTGCTAGTACGAGAAGTGAAACGATAATCGTTATCCACATATCCATGTCTTGTACAGCTAGAATATTCCCGAAGAGAATATGAAAGAGATCTGTGGAACTATTAGCAACACCGATGAGAATAATACCGAGAGCTAGAAAGCTCGAAAAGGTAATCCCAATTGCCGTGTCACTCTTAATAATGGAATTGCTTTTGATATAGGTAATCATTGTAGAAGCTAAAAGTCCAAAGATGATAGCTCCTATGAAAAAGTTAATACCCAAGATAAAGGAAATGGCTACCCCAGGTAGAACCGCATGTGAAATTGCATCACCCATAAGTGACATACCTCTTAGAATAATAAAACAACCAACAGCACCCCCGACAATTCCAATAACTAAAGCCGTTATAAGAGCATTTTGTAAGAAGTGGAAATTTAGCAAACCATCAATAAATTCAGAAATCATTTGCATCTCCTTTATAAAATAAACTGTTACCGTAGGTTTTACGGAGATTATCCTCATTAAAAACAAGATTAGTAGGCCCACTAGCAATCAGTTTACGATTTAGGAGGATAACTTGGTCAAAATAATGAGGAACTTTGCTCAAATCATGGTGGACAATAAGAATAAGCTTACCTTTGTCCCTAAGTTCTCTCAAGGTGTTCATGATAATATCTTCGCTAACAGAGTCAATCCCTACAAAGGGTTCATCTAATAAAATAATATCAGCCTCTTGTACAAGACAACGAGCGATTAGAACACGTTGAAATTGGCCTCCTGATAATTGGCTTATTTGTCGATGGGCCAAATCATTTAGACCAAGTAGTGTTAAAGCATCTGTGACCTTAGACCAATCACTCTTAGATAGACGTTTAAAGAACTTGGTTTTGGGATAGAGTCCTAGAGAGATGCACTCTCTGACAGTAATCGGAAAGTTAAAATCAATATCAGCCTTCTGTGCAACATAGGAAATACGATTCAATTGCTGACGAATAGGTTGTTTATTGAAAAGGATTTTTCCAGAGTGAGGAATAATATCAATTAATGCTTTAATTAGAGTTGATTTACCAGCACCATTTGGTCCAATAATTCCAGTAATACTAGGTCCCTCCAAGTTTAAGGTGATATTATCCAGAGCCAATGTCTGTTGGTAAGACACATTAATATTTTCAATTTGAATCATTAGCTACCTCCTTGAGTTTAATATACTTTAAAACAAAAATTAAGTCAAGTTAACTTTAATAATTAATTGAACTTAATTATTTACTGTTATCAAGATGACAGAGGATAGTGAATGAGAGTACACCTTTTTATATCAAATATTCAGCCTGCTCAAACTGTTTGATATTTGGGAGAGGTAACAAGGAACGTTATTTTCTACAATTTGTACGATCTCAGTCTGTATTTCAAGAAATCTTTAGTTTTTATTTTTTAAAACTAGTCATATTTCCTTATTTCTGGCATAATAGATATATGAAATTAACGATTCAACGAATGGCTCGGATAGCTATTCTGTCAGCTCTGGCAGTAGGATTACGGTCAGCATTTATAGGATTGCCAAATATTCAGCCTATTACAGCTATGTTTTTTGTGGCTGTTCTTTATTTGGGTTTGGTAGATGGTCTATTGATTATGGCTTTAACCATGTCCATCTCAGGATTCATCTTTGGTTTTGGTCCCTGGGTCTTTAATCAGATTCTGGCTTTCGGCGTCTTGATGGCTCTTTGGAGTTTGATGGCACCTAGGTTGTCACTTGTTTGGCAGATTGCTTTGGTTACTCTCTTGTCCTTTCTCTATGGGGTTCTCATGGATTACAGCTATGGCCTCCTATTTAAAAGTGGGATAACCTTTGTTATTTCTGGTCTACTTTACGACACCTATCATGCAGTATCGACGCTTCTATTCTATCCATTCATCCAGTCTATTTTTAGGAGGTTTTTGAAATGAAAAAATTATTAACCTATCTCTTTCTTGCCTTATCACTTGTTACCCTAGCAGCCTGCGGAAAAAATGAGGCAGCTAAACTTACTAGTAGCACAAACAATCATCAGTCTAAGGTTCAAGGTCAGGTGACTTTGATTTTGAAAACGGAAAAGGAAAGTAAGAAAAAATCAGTAGAAATCCAAAAAGGGGATACAGTGCTTGATGTCTTGGAAGAGGTATATCCTGTTCAAGAAAACGATGGCTTCATCACTGAGATTGATGGTATTTCTCAAGATAAAGATAAAGGCATCTATTGGATGTTTGATGTTAATGGGAAACTTGGTGAAAAAGCAGCCAACCAACTTAAGGTTGAAGATGGCGATGAAATCAAATTCTATCAAAAAAAGTATAATTAAGATTCTGAACTCTGTTTCAGAGTCTTTTTTTTATAAAGTTCGGAAATAGACTTAAAAAATTGTTTGAAAAAGTCGGAAAATTGCAAAATAACTGACGATTTAAAGGAAAATAGTTTACTTTTGTTTTAAAAGTGATATGATAAAAGGGTACTACATAAAGTAAGGAGAATACGGTTTGGCTTTTAACAAATTGGAAAGCAGTAACAACCAGGAAATCATCTCTGAAGAAGTTGGTATCTTGAAAGAATTGTTGGATGATGCAACACGAGGCATGGCTGGAGAGCAAGGTCTCACAACTATCCAACATTTGGTTGAACTTTATGATGAAGGTGACTATGTGGCCCTTACACAAGCCATTTCAGAAATGACGAATGACGATATGGTCGTTGCATCACGTTATTTCTCTTTGTTACCTCTCTTGATTAATATCTCTGAAGACGTGGATTTGGCTTATGAAGTCAACCACAAGAACAATATTGATGAATCTTATCTAGGTAAGTTGTCTGAAACCTTTGATGTTGTCGCTGAAAGTGATAATGCACGTGACATTCTTGAACATGTCAATGTCGTGCCAGTTTTGACAGCCCACCCAACTCAGGTTCAACGTAAAACTATGCTTGAATTGACTAACCACATTCACGAACTTCTCCGTAAACATCGTGATGTTAAGGCTGGTCTTATTAACAAGGATAAATGGTATGCGGATTTGCGTCGTTATGTAGAAATTATGATGCAAACGGATATCATTCGTGAGAAGAAACTTAAGGTTAAAAACGAAATCACTAACGTTATGGAGTATTACAACTCCTCATTGATTAAGGCGATTACCAACTTATCGCATGAATTCAAACGTTTAGCGGTTGAAAAAGGTATCGAACTTAATAATCCAACACCTATTACAATGGGAATGTGGATTGGTGGTGACCGTGACGGGAACCCATTTGTAACGGCAGAAACTCTTAAACTTTCTGCGACAGTACAAAGTGAAGTTATCCTCAATTACTATATTGAAAAAGTTGATAACCTTTACCGCTCATTCTCACTCTCATCACGTTTGACTGAAGTTTCAGAAACAGTAGCAGAAATGGCGAAACTTTCTCCAGATACATCTGTTTATCGTGAAAATGAACCTTACCGTCGTGCTTTCAGTTACATCCAGTCTAAGTTGATTCAGACACTTCTTTTCTTTAAAGAAGGAAACTTCAGCAAGGAAAGAGTTGCCAAACGTCTTTCTGAAAATGTTCGTCTGGGTTCAGCTTCAACAGGTGAAGTAGTAGCTGATTACGTGCAACAACGTCTCAGCCAAAGTCTTCAAGCTGTCTCACAACAAACAACAGAATTCTACGAAACAGCAGATGCCTTCCATGATGATCTTTTGGCAATCAAAAATTCACTTCTTGAAAACGACGATGCTGTCTTGATTTCAGGTGATTTCGAAGAGCTTCTTCAAGCTGTAGAAGTCTTTGGTTTCTATCTTGCTACAATCGATATGCGTCAAGATTCAAGTGTTCATGAAGCATGTGTAGCAGAGTTGCTTAAATCTGCAAATATTGTTGATAACTATAGTGAATTAACAGAGGTTGAAAAAGTTGCGGTTCTTCTTAAAGAATTGCAAGAAGATCCTCGTACCTTGTCATCAACTAATGTGCCTAAGTCTGAAACACTTGAAAAAGAATTGGCAATCTTCCGTACAGCTCGTCTCTTGAAAGACTATATTGGTGAAGATGTCATCAAACAACATATCATTTCTCACACTGAGAGTGTTTCTGACATGTTTGAGTTGGCTATCCTTCTTAAAGAAGTTGGTTTGGTTGATACTGAACGTGCGCGTGTCCAAATTGTTCCACTTTTTGAAACTATCGAAGACTTGGAAAACTCTAATGATATCATGAAACAATATCTTGGTTATGATATCGTTAAACGTTGGATCAAGAATAGCAACAACTACCAAGAAATCATGTTGGGTTACTCAGACTCTAACAAAGATGGTGGTTACTTATCTTCAGGTTGGACGCTTTACAAAGCTCAAAATGAATTGACTAAGATTGGTGAAGAGCGTGGCATTAAGATTACCTTCTTCCATGGTCGTGGTGGTACTGTCGGTCGTGGTGGTGGCCCATCATACGATGCTATTACGTCTCAACCATTTGGTACCATTAAAGACCGTATCCGTTTGACTGAGCAAGGTGAGGTTATCGGTAATAAATATGGTAATAAGGATGCTGCTTACTACAATCTTGAAATGCTTGTTTCAGCTGCTCTTGACCGTATGGTAACACGTCAAATTGCGGACCCAGATGAATTGGTTGATTTCCGTGAAATTATGGATGGTATCGTTCATGATTCTAATGTTATCTATCGCGATCTAGTCTTTGGAAATGAACATTTCTATGATTACTTCTTTGAAGCAAGCCCTATTAAAGAAGTGTCAAGCTTGAATATCGGTTCTCGTCCAGCAGCTCGTAAGACTATTACTGAGATTTCTGGTCTTCGTGCGATTCCTTGGGTATTCTCATGGTCACAAAACCGTATCATGTTCCCAGGTTGGTATGGTGTAGGTTCTGCCTTTAATCGCTTTATTCAAGCTGAAGAAGGTAACCTTGAGAAACTTCAACATATGTTTGAAACATGGCCATTCTTCCGTTCACTTTTGTCAAACGTGGACATGGTTCTTTCAAAATCAGACATGAATATCGCCTTCCACTATGCACAATTGGCAGAGAGTGAAGAAGTACGTAGTGTCTTCAATATTATTTTGGATGAGTGGCAGTTGACTAAGGATGTTATTCTTGCTATTGAAAAACATGATGGCTTCCTTGATGAAAGTCCATCGCTTAAAGCAAGTTTGGACTTCCGTTTGCCATACTTCAATGTTTTGAACTACATCCAAATTGAATTGATTAAACGTCTTCGTAACAATGATTTGACCGATGACGAAATTAGCCTTATTCACATTACCATCAATGGTATTGCAACAGGTCTTCGTAACTCTGGTTAATAAAGTAAAGTTCATCACGTTAGTGGTGGGCTTTTTGTTATGGTGAAAATTCTGTTATAATAAAACCATGATTGCTATGGAAACGATTGAAAAGCTGACCAGAGAAAAACTCCCCACGATAACTGTCTTGGTTGGTGAGGATTTAGGGCAGTATAGTCAGGCTAAAGAAAAATTTTTAAAACAAATTGGATTTGATCCAAGTGACTTGACCTATTCCTATTTTGATATGTCCGAGACTGATTATCAGGATGCTGAACTCGATTTGGAAAGTATGCCTTTTTTTGCAGATGAAAAGGTAGTTATTTTTGATCATTTCGCAGATATGACCACTGCTAAAAAGTCTTATCTGGATGATAAAGCATTGAAACGTCTTGAAAATTATCTTCAATCACCTGTAGAAACAACACGTCTTGTCTTAATGGCTTCTGGAAAGCTCGATGGGAAGCGTCGGTTGGTTAAACTCCTAAAACGTGATGCTTTGGTACTGGAAGCTAATCCTTTAAAGGATGCAGAGCTTAGAACTTATTTTCAAAAACAGGCACATCAAGAGGGACTCATTTTTGAAAAAGGGGTTTTTGAGGAGCTCTTAATCAAGTCAAGTTTTGATTTTTCAGATGTTCAGAAAAATCTGGCGTTTTTAAAAGGCTATAAAACTGAAGGGAATATCTCATCGCAAGACATTGCAGAGGCTGTTCCTAAAAGTTTGCAAGATAACATTTTTGATATGACTCAACTTCTTTTGAGAGGACAGATTCAGGGTGTTCGTGAATTGGTTCATGATTTACGATTGCAAGGAGAAGATGAAATTAAGTTGATTGCTGTTATGTTGGGACAATTCCGTACCTATCTGCAAGTCAAATTGTTATCTGCTCAAGGCAAAAGCGAGC
>OHUN01001203.1_pt1 | contig 12030 bp, 10 predicted proteins | sample 1579211 | NCBI WGS metagenome assembly OHUN01 (sample SAMEA3879560, study PRJEB24766) | human gut metagenome | biome: human-associated habitat; feature: feces | place: USA | collected 1985/1987
GGTGGACTTGGCGGAGGCCCGGGCAGAAAACCGGTAAACAACGCTATCACACTTGACCGTACAGACGCAGATCTGCTTCTGGATCTTCAGAATCGGTTTTGTTATGCTTCCGGCATACAAGATCACAAGTACTGCTGCAATTACCGATGACAGGACAGTAACCACAACGAGAACCATAAGCATTTCGTTCGCTGCACTGTTATAAGCGGCAACAGGTGTGACCAGAACCTCTTTCCATCCGCTTCCTGCAACTGTGGCAGCCTTCAGGTATTTTGCCTTGCCGTCATAGTCCGTAAATGCTCTCTGGGACGTCATTGCCTTCTCGTATGCTCCGCCGATCAGATCGCTTACATTCACTACATTCTCACCAGTTGATATAAACTCACTGTTCGGATGCATTAAAATGGCGCCATTCTCATTATAAATAAAACTGTAACTGCCATCCGAAGTATCGGTGATCTCGTTCATCATATCAAACAATGTGCTCAGCTTCAGATCCATATTGACTACGCCTTCCATGTCGGAGCCTGTATGGAACATCTTAGACACACTGATGATCAATTCTCCAGTGACTGCATCCACATAAGGATCGCCAAAATACTTCTCTCCACCTGCCGCTTTTGCATCCGTATACCACGGTCTTCCCGTACAGTCCCATCCTGCTTCCGGTTTCCAGCCAGTACCGTCAATAAACAGCTTATTTTCAAAACCTACATTGACATTGATCGCATTCACGTTATTATTTGTGTACTGTTCCATAACCGGGCGGATCGTCACCTCATCGATCAGGCTCTTTGCCTCCAAAAAGGTACATGCTGCATCCACATCACCTGTATTTTCCTGAAGCCAGCTGTCGATCATAGACGCATAATACTCTGCCTGCTGCTCATGCAGCCTGTCGTTTGTGTCTGTCAAAGCAGACCTGCTGAAAATGGAAGACACTGCCATTGCAATTGCCAGACATCCCACACATATCAGCAGAAAAAATAATGTTAATCTTGTTCTGATACTTTTCAAACCCCATGTTCTCCTTTGTTCTTCCCCAGTTTTCACAAAACTCTTTCAAAACTGCTTATTTTCTCTAGTATAGCACTCTTCCACCGATTTGCAAAGTACAAATCGCCTTTTTGTACATCAAAAAAGGAAGCATATAAATATGCTTCCTTTCATGATAATAGCAGTTCGTAGGGGAATCGAACCCCTGATTCCGCCGTGAGAGGGCGGCGTCTTAACCGCTTGACCAACGAACCAAGTACTCATTTAATATAACACATGGATAAGGATATTGCAACCTTTTTTTCACTATTTTTGAAATTTTTTATAAAAAACATTAAATTGAAACAAATCGTACAATTCAAGAGCCCGCAACAACCGCTGCGAGCCCTGTAAAATCAACATTATTCACGATGCATAGAGAAACTGTCCATATCATAATTCTTTAAGTTTTCGTGGATTCCGCGTCCATCCGCATTGCTGATCAATGCATCCCTGTTCTTCTTGGAAGAGATCTGATCGTTGAATGCACTTGGTCCGCCGACACATCCGCCTTCACATACCATACCTTCAATGAAGTCTTCCGGCAATCTTCCGGCTTTCATTAATAACAGCGCTTTCTTACACTCTGCTGCACCATTACACTTGCATACCTTTGCATCAATCTCATCTTCAGATTCTTTTAAGCTCTGAAGAACTGCTGCAGTCACACCGCCTGCATTGGCAAATCTCTTACCGTATACAGAAGATTCCTGATAGCTGTTCTCATCCGGTTCTAATGCCACACTCTTCGCTTTCATGATGGCACGGATCTCAGAATAAGTTAATACATAATCTGCATTGCCTTCGATCTTCTGGTCTACCACCTCGGATTTCTTAGCGATACATGGTCCGATAAATACGGTAACTGCCTCCGGATCTTTTGCTTTGATCAGGCGGGATACTGCTGCCATCGGAGAAATCGTGGTAGAAATATTGTCTGCAAGCTCCGGAAAATGACGTCTTACCATATTGACAAATGCAGGACAACAGGAAGTTACTTTCTTCTTGCCTTCTTTGTAAGCTTCTGCCCACTCTTCTGCCTCATAAGCAGCTGTCATATCTCCGCCGAGACCGACTTCAAAGAAACCATCAAAACCAACTGCCTCCATTGCTTTCTTCCAGCTGTTCATCGTGATATCATCACCGAACTGTCCCTCTGTTGCAGGAGCTGCCATTGCATAAACTTTTTTATTGGATTTTAATGCTTCAATTACATTTACAATATAGGTCTTAGATCCGATCGCACCGAATGGACATTTTGCTGCACACTGTCCACAACGGATACATTTTTCTTCATCGATCACTGATACTCCATACTCATCATAAGAAATTGCATCTACTGGACAGCTGTCTTTACATGGTCTTGATACATGAGCGATCGCATTGTATGGACAGGCTTTTGCGCACATACCACATTCCTTACATTTCTGAGGATCGATTCTTGATCTTGTATGTCCTGGTTCGATCGCTCCGAAACGACATGCTTTGATACAGTCTTTTCCAAGACAATTCTGACAGTTGTTTGTTACAACATAGCTTGAGATCGGACAGTCAGCACATGCTGATTTAATTACCTGCACGATATTTCCATCATCTTCTGCTCCTGGAGCTTTACCTTCTGCTAAACGAATTCTCTGTCTTACGATTTCTCTTTCTTTGTAGATGCAGCAACGGAATGTTGGTTCTGGTCCTTCGATCATCTTCTCTGGGATCAGATCTCTTTCTTCTTCTAAAGTCCCTTCAAACGATGCCTTTGCTACGAAATACAGTACATCTTTTTTCAGATTCTGAATGCTTGTTACATCATACATAATAGTTTACCCTTCCTTAAAAAACACTTAACTAAAACACCCTAGATATTGTTATTTTTTTATCTATGTGCATTATAACAAATATTTTCTTTTTTCTCTACAATGCTTAAAGAAAAGTACAAAAAATATGCAATTTTTTTAAAATTGTACAATTAACATTTTCTTTGTCCGTATATTGCATACAATTATTGTTAAAAGAAAGACACAATTGTCTGAAAATTTTTATCATTATAACTTGAAGTTATGACAAACTATTATTTTTATGTATTTCACAAGTCTTATTCTATCTGTTATTGTATAGCTTATCGATAGAAAATTATTAGACTTATATAAATGGAAAGGATAGATTTATGAGACCATACAGATATGATATTGTTGGTAGTTTTTTAAGACCAGATTATTTAAAAGATGCACGTGCTGAATATGCAGAAGGAACTTTATCTGCAGACCAGTTGCGTGAAGTTGAAGATAAAGCGATCAAAGAGTTAGTTGAAAAAGAGAAAGCTGTTGGATTAAAAGCAGTTACTGACGGAGAGTTAAGACGTCGCTATTGGCATCTTGATTTCCTTGCTTCTTTAGTCGGAGTCGAGGAGATCAAAGCTGATCACTGGTCTGTTGCTTTTAAGGGACATCAGCCAAAAGCCGCAACTCTTGAGATTGTTGACAAAATTGATTTTGATGAAAACAGTGAATTCTTAGATCATTTCTCTTACTTGAAAGAAATTGCTGGGGATGTTGACTGCAAGATGACAATTCCTTCTCCTGCAATGCTTCATCTGATCTGTTGTGTTCGTGGAAGCGAAACTTATCAAGCGATCGATCGTTATAAAAATGAAGATGATCTGTATCATGAGATTGCTCTTGCTTATCAGAAAGCGATCAAAGCATTCTACGCTCGTGGATGCCGTTACTTACAGTTTGATGATACATCTTGGGGTGAATTCTGTGATCAGAATAAACGCGACGATTACGCAAACCGTGGTCTTGACCTTGACCAGATTGCTAAGAATTATGTGAAAATGATCAACGAAGCTTTAGAAGCTAAACCTGAGGATATGACAATTACAATGCATATCTGCCGTGGTAACTTCCGTTCTACATGGTTCTCTTCTGGTGGATATGAACCAGTAGCTGAGACTTTATTCGGTGGATGTAAGATCGATGGTTTCTTCTTAGAGTATGATAGTGACCGTTCCGGTGATTTCAAACCATTACGTTTTATCAAAGATCAGAAAGTTGTGTTAGGTCTTGTTACTTCTAAAGATCCAGAACTTGAAGATAAAACTGAGATTAAAGAACGTATTAAAGAGGCGGCTCAGTATGTTGCACTTGACCAGCTTTGCTTAAGTCCTCAGTGTGGTTTCTCTTCTACAGAAGAAGGAAATATCTTAACTGATGAAGATCAGTGGAAGAAGATGACTCTTATTAAGGAGATTGCTGAGGAAGTTTGGGGATAGGATATCCGTGATACATATTTCATAATAATATAGTAAATAAAAGAATCCGGCATTACATTTTTGTGTTTGCCGGATTTTTTTATATCCAATTTCATCTATTTCTTTTTTCAACAGGCAAAACATATCATAAAATTTTTCTTTTGCCTGTGAAATAATTGATAATGCGATATTCTGATTATAAGAATGTGTTACATTATTTCATAAATGATCTTTCCCTCCTTTTGTATAGATTCTAGCAGCTCTGGCTGCATAGGCTCGTCTAAATCTACGATATCATATTCTAATAATGTTGTTGTTTCTTCCTCAACATCTAATACAAAACGGTCGATATCTCCGCCTCTTACTGCCAGATCGATATCACTTGTTCTTTTGTAATCTCCCCTTGAACGTGAACCAAATAAAAGGACTTGTTCTACATTGTATTTTTGAGCTAATTCACAGATTTCATTGATCACTTGTTGTTTGATTCCTGTTTGTTCTATTATAATTTTATCCATTCTCATTTATTTCCCTTAATCTCTTCATTTCTATCCAAATAAGTGCTTTCTATTATAACATACTCTCTTATATTTTCTTATAAAAAATCAAAGAAAAAGCCTCTGGATACTAAATCCAGAGACTTAAAAGTGCTATTATTTACGTTTTTTATAATTGCGTTCTTCTTATTTTACGTTGAAGGCTTTAATTCCAGGATATACGGCACTGTCTCCTAAAGCTTCTTCGATTCTTAATAACTGGTTGTATTTCGCAACACGTTCTGATCTTGAAGGTGCTCCTGTCTTGATCTGGCATGTATTTAATGCGACGGCTAAGTCTGCGATCGTTGTATCTGCTGTTTCTCCGGAACGATGAGATGTTACAGCTGTGTATCCTGCTTTGTGTGCCATCTTGATCGCTTCTAATGTTTCAGAGATAGATCCGATCTGGTTTAATTTGATCAGGATAGAGTTTCCTGCTCCCATTTCGATACCTTTAGAAAGTCTTTCTGTATTTGTTACAAATAAGTCATCTCCTACTAACTGTACTTTATCTCCAAGTCTTTCTGTCAGTTTCTTCCATCCTTCCCAGTCTTCTTCATCTAATCCATCTTCGATCGAGATGATTGGGTATTTCTCGCATAATGCAGCCCAGTGCTCGATCAGTTCTTCTGCTGTGTATTCTGTTCCTGCTTTCGGCAGTTTGTAATATCCTTTACCTTTTTCACTCTTCCATTCTGAAGAGGCAGCGTCCATAGCGATCTTGAAGTCTTTTCCTGGCTCGTATCCTGCTTTTTTCACTGCTTCTAAGATTGTTTCAATGGCTTCTTCATCTGATTTTAATGCTGGCGCAAATCCACCTTCATCACCTACGGATGTAGCAAGTCCTCTTTCTTTTAAGATTGCTGCTAATGCATGGAATACTTCAGCACACCATCTTAAACATTCTTTGAATGATGGAGCTCCAACTGGCATGATCATGAATTCCTGTACATCAAGTCCTGATGATAATGCATGACATCCACCATTTACGATATTCATCATTGGTACTGGAAGTCTGTTTCCTGATACTCCACCTAAGAATCTGTATAGAGGTACTTCAAGAGATGTAGCTGCTGCTCTTGCTGCTGCGATCGATACAGCTAAGATTGCATTTGCTCCAAAGTTTGATTTATCAGCTGTTCCGTCTGCATCAATCATTGCTTTGTCTACTGCATATGTATCAGAAGCATCTAATCCGATGATTGCTTCACTGATCTTTGTATTGATATTTTCTACGGCTTTTGTAACACCTTTTCCTAAATATCTTTCTTTATCTCCGTCTCTTAATTCTAGTGCTTCAAATTCTCCTGTAGATGCACCACTTGGAGCTGTTCCTCTTGCGACTGTTCCATCAACTAATGTGATCTCCGCTTCTACCGTTGGGTTTCCTCTGGAATCTAAGATTTCTCTTCCGATTACCTTTTCAATTTCTAAATAATTCATTTCGATTGTGACTCCTTTCCCTATACATAGCAGTACTCCTCGCTGGAAGAAGGGTAAGCTTCCAGTTTGAGATCATTTTGTTGCAGGTGTCGATCTCAATCGAGGAGTCCACATGATTCATTCACGTTTTTAGTTAGTGTTGTCTAACTGTTATTTATGATACTAGATTTGGATGGAAAAATCAATGGGGATATATGATAATAATTATCAAATATCCCCATTGATTGATTTTATTTTTTAATCTTCATAGACTTCTTAAAGCCTGTTTTCTTGCTAAACAGTTTCTTGTACTGTTTATATTGTTTCTTTGGAACTTTGATCGTTGCTTTCTTATGAATGCCTTTGATCGCATTTTTTCCTACTTTCTTTAAAATTGTAGATTTAATCGTGATAGATTTTAGATTCTTGCATCCGTTAAATGCATTATCTGCTATAATCTGAACATTCTTTCCGATCGTGATCTTCTTTAGTTTTTTACCTTTGTATAAAGCTTTCTTTTCAATGGATGTGACTTTGCATTTTACACCATTGATCATTATGTAATCTGGAATTGTAATTGATGTTTTCTTTTTATCTAGGTTTGTGATCTTTACTTCTGCATTCTTTTTGTTTACTATTTTGGTAATTTTATAGGTAATTCCGTTTGTGATGGTTGTTTGATTTACTTTTACATTATTCTCATCTTTTACCTTGATAACTTTGATAGGTTCTGGCTTTATTTCTTCAATCTTTGGTGCCTCTTTATTAACTAGAACTTCTATTGTACCATTGTAACTTTGATAATCTTTATTTTCTGGTATAAATATATATTTTACTTGCTGTTTTCCTTCTGTCAAAATTTTATTTGGCTCTTCCCACTGAATCGTACCATTTACTTTTTCTCCATCTTCGTTAACAAAATTTATCTTCTTCTCAACAAAAGCGATTTCTTTGACCATATCTCCATCTTTTAATTGTTTAATTATTGATTCGTTATTTTTTAAATATACTTTTAATGGCCCTGCTATTCCTTTAACATCAACTTCTCCCTCTACAGTTTCATAATTTTCTGTATCGTCAGGTGTAAAAATAATTGAATATTTCTTTGATCCAACTTCTAAATTTTGTTCTGGATTTTTCCATTTCCAATTTCCTGAAATTTCTTTTTCTTTTCCATCATACATTACCACTGCTTTTCCGGTTTTTAACTTCACATTATCTAGTGTTTTTTTATCAGCATATGCAATCATTCCTACTTTTATATCATTTAAAGTTGGAGTAGCTTTTTTTATTTTAACTTTTACTGTTCCATGATATTCTTTATATTCCTTATTATCCGGTATAAAAACATATTTAGCATCTTGTGTTCCTACTGGCAAAATTTCATTTTCATTTTCAAATTTTAATGTTCCATCAATATATGTCATTCCCCCTTTAGGTAAAAAGAATGCAGATTCTGAATTTAGTTTCAATTCGCCTAATTTCTGTCCATATATTAAAGTATCGTTACCTTCAATTGCTGGCTGACTTTCTTCATCCGGGAAGATTTCTTCTTGATCCTTCAACGTAATTGTATAGTTAATATGTATATCCTCATAAGATTTACTCTTGATCGTAACATGAAGAATCGCACTATCTCCTATTTTGCCTTGATCTGTCACGCAGAAATTTATACATCCATAGTAAAATTTGTTATCAATTGATGTAATCACTTTTCTATCTCCAAGTTCTTCCACCGATGCCTTGCAATTCTTATCAGCTAAATCTGGAATATTATAATCCATTAGACACATAACTATATCTACCCCTGCATATTGATCTCCTGTTGCATAGCAATATTCTAATTTCCTATTAATATCTGGAATTATTCCTTTTTTTACATTAACCTCTTTTGATGCTGTTACAATATTGCCACTCATGTCTTCTACTTCTAAATAAAGTGTTTTTTGACCTGGATCTGTAGGTGTCCAAATTAAAGAAGAACTATAGCTATTATCTACTATGGTTTTTTTAGTTCCATTTATATCCTCCTCATAAATAGTATAGGTCTTATGTGCACCACTAATTTCAATATTTAATTTAATTTTTTCCCCGCATCGTACCTCTGATTTCTCTACTTCAAATTTCTCTATTTTCAATGGTTCACTAGCTTTAATTTTATGTCCACTCATCATAGCTAAAACCAAGCTAAACACTATCATTAGAGATAACATCTTTTTTAATTTCTTCATACTTTCCCCTTTCTCTGTCTAATTTGACAATTAAATTTTTATATTGATGTATTTTATTATACCTATATTGTCAGATACAATCAAGTAATTCTGTTCATTCATATTTTTTATAATAAAAGAAAAACCCCTTGACAGTCCTGATCCCTTTTCGTGCCGACAGACAGACAAGATTCTTTATTATGACTGTACGAATCATTACTTTGAGATTGAGCAGGAAGATGGCAGTAAAAAAAGACACATCCATTTTCAAACAGACATGTCATTTTCTTTATGTATTGTATTTTGATAAAAAGAGATTTCTGGAAATATTTTGTTTAGATCATCGCATCCACGTCAGCTAAAACTTCATCCATGATCGCCATAGCATCACGAAGTTCTGTTTCTGTAATGATCAATGGTGGTGCCACAATAATATTGTTTTCGTGGCTGTAGGTTGAGAATCCTTTTTTCTTTAACGCCCCAATAATTCCTCCCATGATGTTTTCTCTTTAATTCTTCTTCAATCTGTCCTAAGATCTTACCCATCGCTTTGGAACGTTCAACCAATTTTTCTTCTTTGTATACATCTAAAGTTGCAATTCCTGCGGCACAAGCAAGAGGATGTCCAGAATAGGTTAATCCACACATTAATTTATGATCATCAAAGTAATCTGCAATCTTCTTGTCTACGATGACACCTTTACATTTCCTACACGTTCCATGACCTTACCAGATACGATCAGAGCCTTTTTTCCGGCTGTTTGGAATTCATTTTCTGCATCTTGTAATGCACCTTTTCCTGTGATGACTTTTCCTGGCATTACAAACTCATGACTCATATTATCCGCCTCCTTGTTGGTCGTTTTGTTATTTCTTTTAACAATTTAGATGATAACACTTTCATTTTTTCCTACCAATATCCATATATTCTAAAGATTTTCATATCTCTTTGTCCACAGTAGACAAAGACCCTGTTATTTTCGTGCAAAAAAGATGATCCATTTCTGAATCATCTTCCTGATCGTATGCTATCAAGATGCCTACTTGTTCTTCCACGATCCTTTCCAGTATATTATTATCTCTGATTGAAAACAACAATTGATAAATTCCCATTTCTTCATACATTCTGTATTGCCCTGTTCGTTTACACATATGAAGCATATTTAACGCATGCCTTGCTTCTGTGGCACTGTCTTTTAAATCTGTAACTGACTCAAAGAGATCCCCGACTCCAGCACTGATCGTAATATCTTTATGATAGATCTAATAGAAAGACTCTATATCATCCCGAAGTTTACCAACCATTTCATGCAGCGGCTGATCTGTTTTGGGGAGATCATAAATCATAACGACTCCATCTTTTTCAACTAATGTAAAAATCGTTCTCTGTAGATTTAAACTTTGTCTCGCTGCCTGCATCAGATGTTCTAAATTTCCGTTCTCTTCATCTGGTGACAAAAATAAAGCGATATGTCTTCTTTGGGAATCGAATCCAAAGTTTTCCGCTCTTTCTTGTATTTCTTCTGATGGTTCATACAAACACTCTTTCATAAATTTCTCCACTGAATTCTGATATTCCTGTGTGTTGTATACATTTCGATAAATTTCTGAAATAATCCTTGTGATCGGAATATCACATGGAAGTGTCATCAGTGGAATATTTAGTTTCTGTGCATGATCGATCCATTCTTGTGTTACATCTTTGATATATGGTCCAATCTCCACCACGATTCCTGCTACATAATTTTTCGCAACCGTTTCAATAAGTAGTTTCATTTCGTTGTCAATATCGTGAAATCCAACACCGCTTGTAAATACCAACTCACCTCTGCCTGCCCAGTTTACTCCATCTGCCATCTCAATCACATGAGCTCCTGTGATCTCTCTTAATAAAATATTATTTCCTGTCAGCAATTTTCCTTTCTGAAAATCTTTTAACTGAAAAAGTTCTTCGTATTTCATATGTATCACCTCATTTGCGCTATGTATGATCATGAAACTTAAATCCTCTGATAAAAAGAAAAAGCCTTCCAATAGATTTCTCCATTGAAAGGCTCTGTATATTCTTCGTATCTTCCGTAACGTATGATTAACGTTTTGAGAACTGTGGTGCACGACGTGCTTTGCGAAGACCTGGTTTCTTTCTTTCTTTCATTCTTGGGTCTCTTGTTAAGAATCCAGCTTTCTTTAATGTTGAACGGAATTCTCCATCAACCTGTAATAAAGCTCTGGAAATACCATGACGGATTGCTCCAGCCTGTCCTGTAAATCCACCACCATGAACGTTTACTAATACATCATATTTGTCAATTGTATCTGTTGCAACTAATGGCTGACGTACAACTACTTTTAATGTTTCTAATCCAAGATATTCATCGATATCTCTTTTGTTGATTGTGATTTTTCCTGTTCCAGGTACTAAATATACTCTGGCAACACTGTGTTTTCTTCTACCAGTTCCGTAATATTTTGCTGTAGCCACTGCTTCTTCCTCCTTCAAAAATTAATACTTGATCTCTAATGCTTTTGGCTGCTGAGCTGCATGGTTGTGCTCTGCACCTGCATATACGTGAAGTTTCTTAATCATCTGTCTTCCTAAAGGTCCTTTTGGAAGCATTCCTTTAACTGCAAGATAGATTACGTCTTCAGGTTTTTTAGCTAATTTTTCTTTTAATGTCTGTTCTTTCATTCCACCAACATAGTCTGAATGATGATAGTAAATCTTCTGATCTAACTTCTTACCTGTAACCTTAACCTTATCAGCGTTGATTACGATAACGTTGTCACCACAGTCGATGAACGGTGTGTAAGTAGGCTTGTTCTTTCCTCTTAAAACACTAGCAACCTGTGATGCTAAACGACCTAATGTATAATCTGCAGCATCTACAACATACCATTTTCTTTCGATGTTAGATGCACTAGCCATATAAGTACTCATTAGTTTTCCTCCTAAATATTGCTTAAATGCATAATTAATTGTTCTGAATATAATTAATGTTAATATATATTAAATGCTTCTCCGGGGCATATGGTGAAACACCTAATTCGAATTAACCAAACAGGGCGCACTTATCACGCCACATTTCTGAATTATATAACACATAACCACGTGTGTCAATATACTTTTGCAAATGTTTTATCCAAAAAAATTATCCACATCAGACAACCCTTGCGTCATCATTATCCACATATTCAATGCCAACAAGTGTAAGTCCCTGTGGAGGAGCAGTCTGCCCTGCAACAGTCCTGTCCTTTGCCTCTAACATCTGCTTCACATATTCAGGCTTGAATCTTCCTTTTCCTACCTGAATAAGCGTGCCTGTAATAATTCTTACCATGTTGTATAAGAATCCATTTCCTTTAATACGTATAATTATCTCACTGCCTTCCTGCAGGACCTCAAGTGAATATATAGTTCTGACAGTCGATTCTGCCTGAGTTCTCACACAGCAGAAGCTTTTGAAATCATGTTCACCAACAATATATGCTGCAGCTTCTTTCATCTTTTCAATATCAATACTTCCAGTAACATGCCATGTGAAATTGCGCTTCTGAGGCAACGGAACAGCAGTATTAA
>OHUN01001206.1_pt1 | contig 11995 bp, 6 predicted proteins | sample 1579211 | NCBI WGS metagenome assembly OHUN01 (sample SAMEA3879560, study PRJEB24766) | human gut metagenome | biome: human-associated habitat; feature: feces | place: USA | collected 1985/1987
TGAAAATACCGCTCCGGCACACGTTTACAAACGCTGGTGCGCGTTTGGTTTGCTCTCCAGCCATAGCCGTTTACATGGCAGCAAATCTTATCGTGTGCCGTGGGCCTACGATGATGAGTCCTGTGATGTGGTGCGCTTCTTCACGCAACTGAAATGCCGCATGATGCCGTATCTGTATCGTGAAGCTGCGCGTGCAAACACGCGGGGTACGCCGATGATGCGGGCCATGATGAGGTTGCCGTTGCCGCGCTCCAGGTTGATATCGCTGCCGGAGTGGCCGCCCAGCAGGCCGGAGATGTCGAGCGTGAGGGTGCTACCGGTCTTGTGCTCGCGCGCGATCGGGCAGGTGTAGGTAACGACGACGCCGCCGGCACAGCTGACGGTGGCAACGCCCTCTTCCTCGGAGTCAAGGTTGATCATGGTGCGGGCGCTAATCTGGGACTTGTCGAGCGTCTCGGCGCCGACCAGGCCAGTCTCCTCGTCGGTGGTGAACACGCACTCGAGGGCCGGATGGGTAATCGAATCGTCGTTGAGCACGGTAAGCATAAGCGCGACGGCAATACCGTTGTCGGCGCCCAGAGTGGTGCCGTTAGCGGTGAGGACGCCGTCCTTGACGACCAGGTCGATACCATCGGTCGTAAAGTCGTGCTCAACGGAGCCCAACTTGTCGCACACCATATCGATGTGGCCCTGCAGCATCACGGTCGGGGCATTCTCGGCACCGGCAGATGCGGGCTTGCGAATGATGACGTTGTAGACCTCGTCCTGGTACACATCGAGACCGCGCTCCTTGGCAAACGCAACCAGGAAATCGCTGATGCCCTTCTCGTTGCCAGACCCACGGGAGATCGCGCTGACCTCCTCAAAGAAATGGAACAGCTGGGCGGGCTCGTAGCCGGTAATCTTGTAGTCCATGGTGCCTCCTTGGCGCAACTGGTTAGACAGTAAGACATGCGACTTGTATATTCCCAGACTTTGCGTGCATAAACCAGTCGAAAACGCCGAGCGCCCTCGCATCATCGGCTAACGGTGGACCGTATAGCGTAACGGTCACAACTTCCGCAGCTCTACAAATCGAGGCGCCCTTTCCGGAGCGCCTCGATTGCGCGTATCAAATTGTCGCCACGCCCTACAGCGCGCCGGAACCGGCTTGCATCATGCCGCCGGGGCCCGAGGTCACGCCGCCGCTCACGGGCGCGGCGTTGCCGGTGTGCGGTACCGCCGGGGCGGTATCGCCACCAAGCGTGCCCGCCGGACGCGGTGCCGGGATCTCGCCCGTGCCGCGGCTAAAGACAAACTTGCCATCGGCCACGTCGCACAGGACGGTATCGCCCTCGCCCCACTCGCCAGCCAGCAGTTCCTCGGACAGCGGATCCTCGATGAGCTTTTGGATGGCACGACGCAGCGGACGCGCGCCGTTGGTGAGGTCGGTACCCTCCGCCACAATCTTGTCGTAGGCCGCATCGGTAAGCTTGATGTTCATGCCGTTTGCGATCAGGCGCTGGCGCAGATCGTCCACCAGCAGGTGCGCAATCTTGGTCAGGTTCTCGCCCGAGAGCTTCTGGAACACCACGATGTCGTCGATACGGTTGAGCAGCTCGGGGCGGAACAGGCGCTTGAGCTCGCCCATCGCGCGGCCGCGGATCTCACTCGAGGTGAGGCCCTGCTCGCCGGTGGTGCCAAAGCCAACGCTCGCATCCTGCGCGATCTCGCGGGCGCCCACGTTTGACGTCATGATGATCACCGTATTGCGGAAGTCGACCGTCTTGCCCTGGCTATCGGTCAGACGGCCCTCCTCCAACACCTGCAGCAGGATATTGAAGATGTCGGGGTGCGCCTTCTCGATCTCGTCGAATAGCACGACCGAGTACGGGTGACGGCGAACAGCCTTGGTGAGCTGGCCGCCCTCGTCGTGGCCCACATAGCCCGGGGGGCTACCGATGAGCTTGGAGACCTCGAACTCACTGCCAAACTCCGACATATCGAAGCTGATGAGCGCGTCCTTGCTGCCAAAGAGATACTCGGCGAGCGTCTTGGCGAGCTCGGTTTTGCCCGTGCCGGTGGGGCCCAGGAAGATAAAGCTGCCGCCGGGGCGACGCGGGTCCTTGAGCGGCGAGCGGCTGCGGCGCACGGCCTTGGCAACGGCCTCGACGGCCTCGTCCTGACCGATGATCTTCTTTTTCAGCTCGGCTTCCAGCCCGGCCAGTTTGACGAACTCCGTCTCCTGGATCTTCACCGCCGGGATGCCCGTCCACAGCTCAATGACCTTGGCCACATCGTCCATGGTCACTTTTATCTCGCTGGCAGCAGCCTGCTTTGCGGGCAGCTCTGCCTCGAGCTTGGCGATGCGGGTCTTCCGCTGGGCCACCTGCTCATAGTCGATGGCCTCATTGACGTCGGAGGACTCCATGTCTGCCTCTTCCTGTCTGAGGCCGTCCAGCTCCTTCTGCATCTCGAGATACTCCGAGATGACCGGGTGGGCGAGATTGCAGCAGGCGCAGGCTTCGTCCAGCAGGTCGATGGCCTTATCGGGCAGGTAGCGGTCCGTGATATACCGCTCACTGAGGGTGACGATGGCGCTCAGCACATCGGCATCCACCTGCACATGGTGGTGCTCCTCGTAGCGCGGCTTGAGCGCGGTCAGGATCTTGACCGTGTCCTCGACGCTCGGCTCCTCGACATCGATGGTCTGGAAGCGACGCTCGAAGGCCGGGTCCTTGGTGAGGTACTTGCGGAATTCCTCGGCCGTGGTGGCGCCGATAATCTGGAAGGCACCGCGCGCGAGCACGGGCTTGAGCATGGAGCTCGCGTCGATGGAGCCCTCGGCAGAGCCGGCACCGATGATGGTGTGCATCTCGTCAATAAACAGGATGACGTCGTCAGCTTCGGTGGCCTCCTGGATCACGTTCTTGAGGCGCTCCTCAAACTCACCGCGATACTTGGCGCCCGCAACGAGGCCCGGCAGGTCGAGCGTCCAGATGTTCTGGTTCATAAGGTTCTCGGGCACGTTGCCAGCTGCAATCTGCTGAGCCAGACCCTCGACGATGGCCGTCTTGCCCACGCCGGGGTCGCCCAAGATAAGCGGATTGTTCTTGGTGCGACGCGAAAGGATCTCCATCATACGCTGGACTTCCTTTTCGCGACCAATTACAGGGTCGAGCTCGCCGTCGCGCGCCTTCTGCGTAAGGTTGGTGGCGAACTGCTTAAGCGTATCGGTGCCGCTCCCCTTTTGCTGCGACGCGTCCGAGCCGCTAAAGAACGGCAGGCCCGCACCGGGACGCCCGGCACCGGCGCCGGCGAGCGGACGCTTCTTGTCCTGGTCCTTGGCGGTAAGTTTCTCGATAGCCTTTTTGATGGAGGCGGACGACACACCCAGGCGCATGAGGATGTCCATGGCCATGCCGTTACCCTCTTCGACGATGCCAATCAGCAAGTGCTCGGTCGACACGTAGGTCTGGTTGTTCTCACGTGCCACGCGGAAGGAGCGCTCCATCACGCTAATGACGAGCGGCGTAAAGGCAAGCTTGGCAGCCTCGGTCTCCTCGCTGGGCTCGGGAACCGTGGTCTGGACCTCCTTGAGGGTGTCCATGATGTCGTCGTAGGAGATATCAAGCGAGCGCAGCGCCTCGGCAGCGATGCCCTCGTCCTCCTTGGCGAGTGCAAGCAGCAGGTGCTCGGTGCCCACCTTATTTGAGTGCAGATCGAGCGCCTCCTGTTTGGCCATCGACATGACCTTGCGCGCTCGATCGGTAAATCTATCTAACATGCTCGTTTCCTTACATGAGTTCATCGAAATCAAAACGCCCGCCCGTCGGCGGCGCTTTTGTCTCTTTACCCACAGGTTGTCTATGTTAACAGCTGGAGGAATATCTATAAACCCGGCTCACATGAATGCAGGTTATGACCGCATCGCGGGACTCACCGCGCGATGCGCGACAGGCGCCCCGCAAGAGAAACCCTAGGCGTCTTTCACCACGTCGGGACTCGTCGCACGCGATGCGCGATAGGCATCGGCCTCCTTGGAGACGCGTTCGAGCAGCTCGGATGTATCGACGCCCTCGACTTGCGCGACCGTTTCCACCGTCTGCATGGCGACCGCCCTCAGGTACGCGCACGCGCTGTCCCCCGGCTGCTCGAGGTCTATCTCCTCGCCGCCCTCCCGGGCAAAGCCGACCGCCATCACAAAGCCCATGATGCCCGAGACCAGAAAGCCCACCGCAAAGCTCGAATCTGCCTTGAGCTCTTCTCCGTCGGGGTGGACGATCTCTCTCACGCGGTCGATGATGATCGTATGGATGCCCTGCACGACCTGCTCGGCGGCACCCGCCCTCATGGTGATGACGATGCGCCGCAGCAGGCAGCGGACGTCGCGCCGGTCGAACGCCGAAAGGTCGCCCTCGCTCGAAAAATGCCAGAGGGCATCGGTGATGAGCTCGTTATCCTGCAGCAGCTGGGCTATGGCGATGGCGACGAGTTCATCGAAATCGTGAAAATAGTAGTAAAACGTTCCGCGATTGCACTGGGCGGCGCGGGTCACCTCGCCAACCGACAGCTCGAAGATGCTGTTGTTCTCGATGAGCTCCCAAAACGCCTCGATGATACGGGTGCGTGCATCGGGCGCATCGGCGTCCTTACGCGGTCTCGCCATGCGCCTCACCGCACCCCTGCGCCTTGGCGTTCATGATGAGCATCTGAAGACGGTTCTCCACGTTGGCGAAGCTCACGTCGGGATCGTAGTCGAGCGGCAGGAACTGCGCCGTGGGATACTGCTCCTTGAGCGCATGGATGAGCCCGCGCCCCACGACATGGTTGGGCAGACACCCGAACGGCTGCAGGATCACGAAGTTGCGGCAGCCGCGCTTGGCGTGCTCGAGAATCTCCGCCGGAATCAGCACGCCCTCGCCCGCATCGAACGTATGGTGCAGGATCTTATCGCTCGCGCGCACGAGCTCGGGCATGCGCGTCGGCGGCTCGTAGAGCGGGCTCGCCGCGCCCAGGCGGTCGCAACGGTCGTGCGCGAGCTCGAACAGGTTGTCCGCCGTGGCGTACCAGGCCTTTTCGGGCAGCGACAGGTCGACGTGGAACTCGCGCGACTGCGCATGCTTGTAGAAATAGGTCTTGCGGATCACGTCGGTCATGCGCGCCTCGATGACCTCGAGCCCGTTGTCCTCGAGGTAGCGCTCGATCTCGTGGTTGGCGCCGAGATGGAAATTGAGCAGGTACTCGCCCACGATGAGAACGGTCGGATGCGGGTTCGAGCGGTCGTACGGAACGGCGTCCATGATCGCAAGCGCGCGTTTGAAGCCCGTCGCCTGGCCTCTCAGCCCGGAGCGCTCCATGCCCTCGATAACCTCATCGAGCGCGCGGTCGAACGCAGCGTCCGCCGCGCCCTTCTCGAGCTCGTAGGGACGGATGCGCCTAAGCATAGCCTCGAGGGCATCGATCATGGGAAGACCGTAGGCGATCTGGATGCTCGGGCCAAGGCCGAGCTTGAAGCCCGGATGCGCATTGTGGGCATCGACGTCGTCGTTGGTGAGCACCGGGACATAGTCGTATCCCGCGTCGTCGAGCGCGCGGCGCAGCAGGGGCATGTAGTGCGTCAGGCGGCAGTCGCCGATATACTTGCCAGTCACCACGGCGACGTCGTGCGGGTCGTACTTACCGCTCTCGAGTGCCGCGAGCGCCTCGCCGATCACGATTTGCGCGGGGAAGCAGATGTCGTTGTGCACATAGCGTTTGCCCAGGCGGATGGCATCCTCGCGCCCGATATCAAGGGCCTCGGCGCGCACGCCCTGATTGCGCATCGCCGCGGTCATGAGCCTGCAGAACGCATGGGAGGTGTTGGGGACCAGCGCGATCTTGTCGTGCCGGTCGCGCTTGGTGTACTTGACCTTATACGGGTCGTCGAGCGGATGGACCGCGTGCACCCGGGCGCCCTCGGCACGCTCCTCCGCGCGACGACGGTTGACCGACTCGATAAACGAACGCACGCGAATGCCCATGGGACCGGCGACGTCGCTCTCATCGAGCTTGATCATCATCGGAACCTTGGAGCCCATCTCGCCCATCATGCGCGCGATCTCGTCGGTGAGATACGCATCGTGGCCGCAGCCGAAGCTGCCCATCTGCACGAGCTCGAGCTCGGGCGTCGATGCGACGATGACCGCGCACGACAGCATGCGCGCATGGTAGTTGTTCACGATGTCGATGCGGCTGTTGGAAAGATCGACGTTGCAGACCCCCGGCACCGCATCGGGCGTCAGCACGGGGATGCCGCGCTCAGAGAAGAGCTTGGGCAGCCCGTGGTTGACCAGCGGGTCGTTGTGGTACGGGCGCGAAGCGATCACCACCGCGTAGCCGCCGTCCTCGCGCACGTTCTCGAGCACCTGCCTGCCGCGCAGCTGCAGCTGGTTCTCAAACGTCTCCTGCGCGCGGTCCGCCTGCTCGGTCGCCTTGGCAACCAGGTCGGCATCGATATCGAAGGTCTCCTTGCACCACGCCTTGAGCTGGCGGTTTCGGTCGCCCTCGTCGTACCAGTGGAACAGCGGCGTATCGAACGGAACGCCGAAACGCTCCTCCGGGTTATCGGAATTGCGCATCACGTAGGGGTATCCCTTTACGACGGCGCACATCCACTCGCTGGTAGAGGCGGTGTTTTCGGTGGGCACCGTCGTGATGATGGGCATGAAGATGCGGTCGACGCCGGCGTCGACGAGATTGCGGATGTGCCCGTGGACGAGCTTGGCCGGGAAGCACACGGTGTCGGATGTGACGTGCGCCAGACCGCGCTCGTACATCGCCTTGGTGCTGCGTCCCGAGACGCGCACCTTAAAGCCGAGCGTGCTGAAGAACGTCGACCAGAACGGCATGGTGTCCCAGAACTCGAGCACACGGGGAATGCCGATCGTGACATCGCGCCCCCCGCAGACGGGAACCGTGGGGTACGACTCGAACAGCAGCTTCTCGCGGTCGACAAAGAGATTGGGGGCAGCCGCGGTCCGGTCGCGCCCCGTGCCGGGTGCCTGTGCCTCGCAAGCACCCTGCGGACGCAGCTCCTCCGCCGCGGGAACCTCGCGCACGAGCTCATCCCATGAGATGGCGCCGCCGCGCGGGCAGCGATTGCCCGTGACGTAAAGCGAGCCGTCGCCAAATGCCACGACCGCGCGCTGGCAGCGGTTGTTGCACCGACGGCAGGTAACGCCGCCGAACTCGCGATGCTCGAAGCGCTCCACGGCATCGAGCCCGATAAACGACGTGCCGGCGTCGCCCTTGCGGCATTCCCCGCGCGCGAGCAGGGCGATACCGATAGCGCCCATCAGCCCCGGGTGGGGCGCACGCGTGACGGGTTTGCCCAGATACTGCTCGAATGCGCGCAGCACCGCGTCGTTTCGGAACGTGCCGCCCTGGACGACGACTTTGTCGCCCAGACGGTTGAGATTTGAAACGCGAATGACCTTGGTGAACACGTTCTCGATAATCGAACGGCAGAGACCGGCCATGATGTCGCCCGGACCCTTACCGCGCCGCTGCTCGGAAACGACGCTGCTGTTCATGAACACCGTGCAGCGGCTGCCGAGAACGGCGGGGGCTTTGGACGAAAATGCCTCGGTCGCGATATCCTCAACGGCTATTCCGAGGTTTTTGGCAAAACCCTCGAGGAACGAGCCGCAGCCCGCAGAGCACGCCTCGTTGACGACGATATCGGTCAGCACGCCGTGGTTGAGCCAGATGGCCTTCATATCCTGTCCGCCGATGTCGAGCACGAAGGTCGCATCGGGAACGCATGCGCACGCGGCGCGGGCGTGCGCGACCGTCTCGACCGTATGGTAGTCGGCGTGGAACGCGCGCGCGAAAAGCTCCTCGCCGTATCCCGTGGTGCCCACGGCATCGATCGCAAGCGTGACTCCCGCTGTCTCCCAGCGGTTCTTCAAGCTGACAAGACCCTGTTGGGCGACGTCGAGCGGTCTGCCGTTATTAGACGCGTAGAACGAATCGACAAGCTCACCCGCCTCATCGACCAGGGCGAACTTGGTCGTCGTGCTCCCCGAATCGATACCGAGCGCCACACGCACCGTCTCTCCGGGCGCATACGCATCCGGACCCTTTGCCGGCGTCTCTTTGCCATGGCGTGCCGTAAAATCCGCCTGCTCGGCAGGTGTGGCAAAAAAGGGCTGGGCAAGACGTCCCTCCCCGCTTGCGGGCGCGACCGTCTCGAGCTTATCCAGCCGGACAAAAGCGTCGGGAAGGTCGATCGGTTGGGACGATGCGAACATGTCGGTCAGCGACAGGGCGGCACCGCGCGCGACCATGATCTGCGGATCGCGCGGGACGATAACCTGATCGTCCGATAGATTCAGTTGCTCCCGGAACACGCGGACCAGTGTGGGGTTGTAGGCGAGCGTACCGCCCTCGAAGATTACCGGCGGCTCGATGTCGATACCCTGGGCCAGACCGCCGATCGTTTGGCGGGCGACCGCGTGAAGCGCCGAAAGCGCCAGGTCGGTGGTAGGAATGCCCTCGTTGAGCAGCGGCTGGATATCGGTCTTTGCGTACACGCCGCAGCGGCCCGAGACCTCGTGGACGGTCGTTCCCCGGCTTGCGAGCTGCTCGAACTCGCCCGATTCGGTGCCGACCCCCATGAGCTTTGCCATCTCGTCGATAAATGCACCGGTACCGCCTGCGCACGAGCCGTTCATGCGCATGTCGGCAACCTCGATGTCTCCCTTATCGTTGGTGCGGAAGAAGATCATCTTGGCGTCTTGGCCGCCCAGCTCGATGGCGCAGCGCGTCTGCGGATAGAACCTGCTGATCGCGAGCGCGTTGGCGACCACCTCCTGAACGTACGAGGCGCCCAGCGCGGTCGCGATATCGCGCGCACCCGAGCCGGTCACCGCAACGCGCAGCGACTCATGGGGAAAGCGCTCGGCGAGCTCGCCGAGCATGGCGCGCACGCTCGCTGTCTGACACGCCCCGTGGCGGCGATATCCCCACCACGCCTCGGTCATATCCTCGTGCATCGCGTAAACTTTGGTCGTCGTCGACCCTACGTCCAGTCCTACTAGCAACGCCATAATGCTCCGTCTCTCGCATTTTTCCTGCTAGAGATATACCACTCTACGTAATACAACAGACTGTTGTATTTAAACTCCGTATAAAAAGCGGCTGCCGAAACGCTTCAGCAGCCGCCGAATGCACCAACAGATTGTTCTGCGCGCTAGCACGTCGGGCAACGGAGCAGCACGGGCCCTCCGGTCATGCGCACCGCTCACGCCCGCGATGTCGCCGAGAGAGCTATCCACGCTTAGGGCTCCAACCAAGCAAGTCGCCCGCGCTCAGCAGATCCCTAAGCGAGCTACTCGCACTCAGGAGCCATAGCCTGCTCCAAGAGCTCGGCATGCTCCTCCTCGAAAACCGTCCCCACAGGGAAGGCGCGACGGAAGACGAAGTGGGAAATCGGACCGGCTACCAAAAGGTTCCACGGCAGCGCCATCACAAAATTATGCGGGATGTTGATCATCCAGATCGCGGGCACGGAATACAGGTTCGCAAGGATGCCGCCGGGCATGTGCGTCAGACCCTCGCAGGCACCGTACAGCGACATGATGATAACCATGGGAACAACCATGCAGGAGCTGACGGCGAGCGTCATGGCAAGCGGCGAGCTCTTGCCCGGCGTGACCAGGAATTTAAAGGCGAAGCCCTTAGCAAGGGGGCTGGCAACAAACCAGTCGCAGCACATGGCAAAAACGTAGGCAACGGGGAAGCCGAGCCACGCGGCGGCAACAACCTCGCCGTTGATGGCCCCATGCTGCAGGGCGACGTTGTAGATGCTCATCCAGAGCACCATGCAAAAGCACATGATAAAGGTGAACAGCAGGCTCTCTCGTTTGTTGATAGGCATAAAGGGCATGGTCCTTTCTGTGTTACGCCGCGGCACCACGCAACAAAAACGGGCGGGCGAGATGGAGCTGTTGGGACTTCATCTCGCCCGCCCGCGATACGTGCGTCTGCGACTACTTATGTGGTGGAACTACCCTAACACGAACGGCGCGCGCTTCGTAAGCGTTGAGTTTATGAAGATGCAGGGCACCAATAATCCCCCGACCCCCTAAGTTGCGGTGGAATACGGACTGTTTTGACCCTTTAAGCAGCAATTCAGTCCCTATTTCACCGCAACTCATTTGGTGCAAAGTAACATGTCCCCCTTGCACCAATTAGCTGGTGTGGCGCCAGCGGGGGTCGGTGAGGGTTCTCGCCACGCCCAAGCCAACGGGCAGAAACGCCACGATGAGCACTGCGCGTACAAACCAGCCGAGCATGTTGACCGTGTCGAAGGTGCACATGTAATACATAGAGCGATAGAGATACAGACCGGGCACCATAATGACAATCGAAGGCACCGTGAGGGCGATGCGCGGGTAGGTGAGCTTGACTTCGGCCAAGCTTGCCAGCAGACCCGATACCAGCGCGCCGATAAACGCTGCTGCCTCGGGAGGCATTCCCGTGCTGAGGCCCAGGAAGGGAATCATCGTCGGCGCATCGACAAGGGTCAGACGCAGGGTATTGGACACGGCGCCGATCAACCCAGCTGCCGCGGCCATCTTTACCGGGCTGTTGAACATCACCGAGAAGCCGAATACGCCAACGAAGCTCATCACCACGCGTAGGAGCGTAAGGGCAAGCGGCGAAAGGCCCAGTGGGGCAAAGTCGTCCGGCGCCAGGCCAACACACTCGGCAACCATCCAACCTACGAGCGTCGCCATCACAATAATCGATACGGCATATGAAAGGCGCTCGATACCGCTTCGCATGTCGAGCTTGGCGATGTCGAGGCCTGCCGTAATGAGCGGAAAGCCGGGAATCACAAAGAGCATTGCGCCGATATAGCCTTCTTGGTGCGACATTGCCCCCGGTATGACCTGACCAAGGCCGACCAATGCCAGCAGATACGAAACGCAAGCGAGCGCAACGCCGATCGTCAGCGCGCTAAACTGGCCAAGACCCTGCTTGAGAATATGGGAGCGAGCAAAGTTACCGACACCAGCGCCTACGAATGCGCAGGCCATCTCGATAGGGCCGCCGCCGAGCAAAAAGACGAAGGCGCCGCAAGCACAGGCTGCCGCAAGGCCCTGTTGCCAGGGAGCGTAATCGGGCTTTGAGCTCTCAACGGTCTTGAGCATCTCGTGGTATTCGTGCACGGTAAACCGGCGCCCATACGTCTCGATTTCCTTTAAGAAGCTCTCCATCATCCAAATGCGATGGGTATTGACTCCCGTTGTGGGCAGACTGACAACCTCGTTAAAGCAGTGGCCATCTTCGATGCAGGTGCACTCAAACGACAGAAGACTTAAGTCAACGTGGATGGTGACACCGAGTACGGCGGCAACACGATTCATGGTATCGCGCACGCGCCAGGCACCCGTTCCGCTTGCCAGCATAAGCATGCCGGTGCGGCAGATGATGGATGATTTATCGGTGAGCGGCGCATCGACGGCAAGCTCATCGCCTGCCGTCACGATCTGGTGCCAGTCAGTTTTCATATGGAGCGCGCCGGCACGAACGCCGTGGTGCATGGGGGCTCTCGAAAGCAGCGAGTTAAGGCGCGAAGACTGTGGGGGCTCCGTTGATTCGTCCTCGTCCTCGTCGGGCTCTTCATCGACCAGATCAAATGAGTCAAGCGATGCCGGCTCACGACGATCGATTAGCTCCTCATCCTCATCATCAAAGTAATTGAACTGATCGAGCATGTCCTCTTCGATTGCACGCTCGCTCGCGTCGTCCATATAGACGCTCCCTTCCTACCGACTAGCCCCCATCCTAGGCAGCAACGGCTAAAGGAAACATAAAAGAGACGGCTGTCATGCGAACCATGCGCTCAATAGCCGTTGAGTAGTCATTGAGGACGTTCTTGAATGACTAGTCGTTTAAGAACGTCCCCAATGACTACATCGATGTTTTGGCAACGCCAGCGAGCGGGTCGCATTTGTGACAAGGT
>OHUN01001211.1_pt1 | contig 11967 bp, 8 predicted proteins | sample 1579211 | NCBI WGS metagenome assembly OHUN01 (sample SAMEA3879560, study PRJEB24766) | human gut metagenome | biome: human-associated habitat; feature: feces | place: USA | collected 1985/1987
ACAAAGGCACTTTATATCGAGACGCCCAGCAACCCGATGATGGAGATCACTGACCTTTCGGCATGCGCAGAGCTTGCAAAAGAACACAACCTTCTGATGATCACAGACAATACCTTTTTATCTCCATATTTGCAGAACCCGATTGCACTCGGTGCAGATATCGTTATTCACAGCGCGAGCAAGTTCCTGTGCGGACATAACGACACGATCGCCGGTTTTGTCTGCTCTGCAAAGGAAGAGCTCGCAGCAAAAATCCGCCTGATTGCAAAGACGACCGGCGGCTGTTTGTCCCCCTTCGACAGCTGGCTGGTAATGCGCGGTATCAAGACACTGGCGGTGCGCATGGAGCGGCAGCAGGAAAATGCGGGCAACATCGCGCGCTGGCTGACGGAGCAGAAGAAAGTCAGAAAAGTATATTATGCTGGACTGGAAACGCATCCTGGTTATGAGATCAATGCAAAGCAGGCGAGAGGTGCGGGTGCGATGATTTCCTTCGACGTCGACAGCGTGGAAACGGCACAGCGCGTGCTGGAAAAGGTGCGCGTCATCACCTTTGCGGAGAGCCTTGGGGGTACAGAATCTTTGATCACCTATCCGATGAAGCAGACCCATCCGGATGTTCCGAAGGAGTGGAGAGAAAAGCTTGGCATCACCGACACTCTGCTGCGCCTGTCCGTTGGACTGGAGCATGTGGACGAGCTGATTGCGGATCTGGAGCAGGCGTTTGTTTCCTGAGAAGAAATCCACGCTGTAGGGACTGCATTGCGGCGGAGCAGAAAAATGTCGCGTTTGCGACCCGTTGCAGGCATAAGAATCCTGCAGGGCAGGATTTTTGTTGAGAGGGAGATTAGAAATGACAACCTATAATTTTGATCGGGAAATTGATCGGAAAAATACAAACAGCCTGAAATATGATTTCGCCGTGGAACGCGGACGTGACGCAGATGTGTTGCCATTGTGGGTGGCGGATATGGATTTTCAGGCGCCGAAGCCTGTGTTGGATGCACTGCAGAATGCGGTTTCCCATGGGATTTTCGGTTATAGCGAGGTAAAAGGAGAATATTTTGACGCACTGTATCGCTGGTTTGACAGTCGGTTTGACTGGCAGCCAAAGTCTGAATGGCTTGTAAAAACCCCCGGTGTGGTATTCGCCCTTGCGATGGCGGTACGCGCTCTGACAAAAGAGGGCGACAGTGTACTGATTCAGCCGCCGGTTTATTACCCGTTCTTTGAAGTGATTCGCGATAACAATAGAAAGATCGTAGAAAGCCCGCTCCTTTTAGCAGACGGACATTATGAAATTGACTTCGACGATCTGGAAGAAAAGATCGCATCCCAGAATGTAAAGCTGTTTTTGCTGTGCAGTCCCCACAATCCTGTCGGCAGAGTCTGGACAAAAGAAGAGCTTCAAAAACTGGGAGAGCTTTGCGACCGCTACCATGTGTTCGTTGTGGCAGACGAGATTCATTGTGATTTTGCATTTCCGGAGCATCCGCATACGATATTTGCAAAGGCATGTCCGCAGCTGGAAGAAAATATGATTCTTTGCACTGCGCCGAGTAAAACCTTTAATCTGGCGGGGCTGCAGGTTTCCAATATCTGGGTTCCCGGAAAAGAGGTCCGGGACAGATTCAAAGCCGAGATCAACGCAGCGGGATATTCCCAGTTGAACGCCCTCGGTTTAATCGCGTGCCAGGCAGCTTATGAAAATGGCGGTGAGTGGCTTGAGCAGTGCCAGGCATATTTGCGGGAAAATTTGAAGATCCTGCGCAGCTTCTTAAGAGAAAGACTGCCTAAGATCCGTCTGATCGAACCGGAAGGCACTTACTTTGCATGGTTGGACTGCTCGGAACTGGGACTGTCGGACACAGCGTTGGAAAATCTCATTGCACATCAGGCAAAGCTCTGGCTGGATGGCGGCTCTGTCTTTGACAAAAAGTCGGGACAGTTTGAACGCATCGTACTGGCGTGCACGAAAAAAACGCTTTTGCAGGCGCTCACACAGCTGGAAGCAGCCTGCCGGGGAAGAAATTCATAACGCAAAAACAACTGCAGGGAGGCAGTGCTTTTATTCAATGAAACCTCTGTGCTGACGCCGGAAAAACCATGGAATATTTTATTCATGACAATAGAATGCTCGCAGAGCGTGCATTCTATTGTTTAAAAAGAGTTGACAAATCCGAAAAGACAGAATATAATCACATTAACATATAAAGTAAGTGGGTTTAAGGAGGAAGAGCAAATGAGCAACGTTTATACATCCGCAGATCAGTTAATCGGCAGAACTCCCCTGCTGGAGCTGACACATATTGAGAAGGCAGAGGGCTTAAAGGCGCACATCTATGGCAAGCTGGAATACTTTAATCCTGCAGGCTCTGTAAAGGACAGAATTGCATTGGCAATGATCGAGGATGCAGAGAAAAAAGGTATTTTAAAAGAGGGCGCAACCATTATTGAACCAACCAGCGGTAACACAGGTATCGGTCTTGCAGCAGTTGCAGCGGTCAAAGGATACAGAGCAATCTTAACACTGCCGGATACCATGAGTGTTGAGCGTAGAAATCTTTTGAAAGCATACGGCGCAGAGCTTGTTTTGACAGAGGGCGCTAAGGGAATGAAAGGTGCGATCGCAAAAGCGGATGAACTTGCAAAAGAGATTCCGGGAGCCGTTATTTTAGGCCAGTTCGTAAACCCTGCAAACCCGGCAGCACACAAGGCAACAACCGGACCGGAAATCTGGGAGCAGACAGGCGGAAAAGTAGATATTTTTGTAGCCGGCGTTGGTACAGGCGGAACCATAACAGGTGTTGGTGAGTACTTAAAAGAGCAGAATCCAAATGTCAAAGTTGTAGCAGTTGAGCCTGCAACAAGTGCAGTTCTTTCTACAGGAAAAGCAGGAGCGCACAAGATCCAGGGAATCGGAGCAGGATTTGTTCCGGATACTTTGAATACTTCCGTTTATGATGAGATCATTCCAATTGAAAATGAGGATGCTTTTGACGAGGGAAGAGCATTTGCAGTAAGCGAGGGCGTTCTGGTTGGTATTTCTTCAGGAGCAGCTTTAAAAGCAGCCACTATTTTAGCAAAGAGACCGGAAAATAAAGGAAAGAATATTGTAGTTCTTCTTCCAGATTCCGGTGACAGATATCTGTCTACTGCATTATTCAGCAACTAAGAGCGTTTCAGGTGCTGATCGTGAAATCAGCAGAATGAAATCAGTTTGAAACAGCCCCCTCATGGAAAATTTGATAAACATACTCCGTGAGGGGATTTTTATGACAATAGATATTCGCCGGGTGTGCATTCTGTTGTTTCGTATCCGATGCTGTAGCCGCTGGTAGGGCATAGGTTTGCAAAACCGAAGTTGGTGGTTCGAATCCGCCCAGTATCACTCTTGAAAAAAGTGCTTATTTCGGAGAAGAGTAAAGCAGTAAAACTGGCGATGGTTTCAATATGAAAACAGAGAATAAGGGAATGCAGTTTATATTTGTGTATATGAACGAAAAAGTAAACTCCTCAAAATGAGGACTTTTAAGGCTAAAAAGTCCTCATTTTGAGGAGTTTTGCATTTTCGTGGAAAAAAGGATATGATAAATTAAATAGAAAAGATGGAGAAGAGAGTCTCAGAAAATTTGTGGAAAAGGAAAACATAATGCAAAAAATATTAATTACAAATGATGATGGAATACAGTCAGACGGTATCATTCGTTTGGCACGGGCAGCAAAAAAATATGGTAAAGTCTGGGTGGTGGCACCGGACGGACAGCGCAGTGCAATGTCACACAGGATCACATTACGTGAAACGATAGAGTTTTTTCCGGTTGATTTTCCGGTGGAGGGTGTGCACGCATATGCAAGTACAGGAACACCGGCGGACTGTGTACGTTTTGGAATTTTAAATATTGTGAAAGAAAAGCCGGACTATGTATTTTCCGGTATTAATTATGGATATAACAGCGGAACAGATATTCAGTATTCAGCGACCGTAGGATCTGCGTTAGAAGCTGCGTGCGCAGGTGTGCATGCGATTGCGTTCTCCGAGGGTGCATCGGAGTGTCATGAGGTGACAGACGCTTACCTTGAGCAGATGCTGAAAGAACTGATGGAACAGCCTTTGGCGCACAATCAGATCTGGAACGTAAATTTTCCGCAGTGTGAACTTGAGAAGCTGCGGGGAATTTTATATGACAGAAAAATTGCAGACTGTGGATTTTTCATTGACGAGTATCTGGAAGAGGGGCTTGAAAATGGAAGAATACGACTGACTGTGCATGGAAATTATAATGAGAATGCCCCGGAGGGAACGGATTTCCGGGCACTTGTTGATGGATATATTTCAGTTGGGAAGGTGAATAATCTGCGGTAAAAATGAAAGATACCAAATAATTGCAAGAAATCAAAAAAATATGTTATTTCAAACATGATACCGGATTAATACAATATAATTGAGGCAGTGTATACAAAACGACAAGAGATGAAAGAATGTCGGAAAGCGGAGATTGGAAATAGTATGCGTATAAAAATGATACAGAAGAAAAAAGGATTGTGGGGAAAATGAAAATACTATTAGTAGATGATGAAAGAACAGAGCGTGAGGGAATCCGGTTTTTGATTGAAAAATTTCAGTTTGAGCTTGAAGTAGCGGAAGCAGCTAACGGAAAACTGGCAATGGAGTATCTACAGAAATATCAGGATGTGGATATTTTATTGACCGACGTAAAAATGCCGTATATGGACGGACTACAACTTGCAAAATATGCAAAGGAAAACAGACCGGATGTGATCATTATTATATTCAGTGCTTACAGCGAGTTTGATTATGCGAAAAAGGCATGCGAGGTAAGTGCGGTCAATTACCTGTTAAAACCGATCGAAGTGGAGGAATTCAAACAGGTGATGGAGCATGTCATTGCACTTTGCAGACAGAAAAAGCAGTGGAAAGAACAGAAAGAAAATCTGTTAGTCGCAGATAAAAAATTATTGTTATACAGACTTTTTAACACGAAAGAATCTGTGACAGAGATTGTGGAAAAATTAAAAGAATACAAGATTAATCTGGAAAATAAATATATCTGTTTCGTGAGTATTGAGACACGGAACAATTACTTTGAACTGTGCGAGGAAGAATTTGAAAAAATACTGAAACGCAATATGAAATTACCATATGAACAGATCGACTTTTATCCAAACCAGATTTATGTGATCATTTACAGCAGAGAGCCGATCGAGGAACGGAAAGTGGAAAATTCCATCCGTTTATTATATGCCGATCTGACCGAGGAAAAAGCAGAGATGCCATCGATTATTGTCGGAACAACATTCTTTGGAATAAAAGAATTTTCAGGCAGGGTAAAAGAAATGGAAGATGTCCGAAATGACACGTTCAGCTATTTTTCTGGAGTAATCTACATTGCACAGAAAGCAGCGCGGGATACAGGAACGCTCGAGGAAACCATGCAGATGAAAGATAGTATTTTCCGAAGCATAGAGGATGAAAATATGCCTGCAGTGGAAGAACAGTTATTGGTCTATCTGAAACGTCTGGAAAATGAAAAAGCGTCGAGTGCATTTTATGCAAAGTATCTGATTTTAGATATTGTCAAGGCTATTTATCAGAAATACGGCATCTATAACGAGAGCCTGATCATGCAGACAGCAGATGAAATTATGAACAGTCATGATCTTTGGAAAGTGGGTGAAGTTGTGTCAAAAGTGATACGGGAGATCACTGTTTCCCAGAAACAGAGTCTGCCGGATACGAGCCTCACGGTATCCGAAATCAAAAAAGTCATCAAGAATGAGTATATGCATGATATCGGTCTGGAAGAGATCGCAGAAAAAGTCTGCCTCACAGCGTCCTATGTGAGCTTTATTTTCAAGAAGGAGACAGGATACAATCTTGTGAAATATTTGACAGACTATCGCATGAAGAAAGCGAAAGAACTGTTAGAGGAGAGCAACTGGAAGATCGTGGATATCGGAAAGGCATGTGGCTACACAAACCAGCCCTATTTCAACAAACTGTTTAAAAATTACTATGGTGTGACACCGAAGCAGTACCGTGAGCAGAAATAAACAGAAAAATTGGAAGTGAAATACAGTGGTGCGGTCATGTTGACAGAAATACATAAGAAGCGGGGAGAAGGTCAAGTGAAGAAAATCTGTAACTGGTTTATACATAATGCGTCTATGCAGAAAAAGCTTATTATAAGTTATATTATTCTGGTGTCGATTCCGTTATGTATTCTCGGTATTCATTCGTTTTCTGCGGCAAATCAAAATCTGCTGGACCAGACAGAAGTGACGATGGACAATAATTTACACCGTATGTGTCAGGAGGCAGACGCTATTTTTCAGAGAGAGACAGATTTTACAAAATATCTGGCGTACAATCTGGAATTTCGACAGACGTTGGAGGGGAATGCCTATAATGGTAGTGCAATCGCACAGAGTCTGAATAAGACGGTGGAACCGGTATTCTGGTACTTTATAACGAGCGATGAAAACTTAAAAATGATCAAGATCGTCACACCATATACGGAAACGGACATCGGCTCCTTCCTGGAGTCGGCGGAGCCATATGAGAATACGGTGTGGTACAAAAAGCACGAAAAAGATTTTAATACAGAGTGGACGGTCGAGGAGGACGGAAAGCTGTATGCAACGCGGACAATTTTAGATACGTCAACGACCAGCAGAAGAATCGGTGTACTGCGTGCGGAATTTTACTTAAACCGGATTTTGGAACCGTTTGATACGATGGATTATCTGGACAACGGGATCGTGATAAAAGACGGAAATGGTCAGGTGATTTACACAAAAAAAATTGCTGATGAGCAGATGGAACAGAAAATTGAAGCGTACATCGGAGAAAACCCGGAGGATGCATCCGTCTTAAATAAAGAATATATTTTAAAAGAAGCGTCGATGGAAAAAGTCGACTGGAAAATTTACTATTTTATTGACCGGAATACAATCTCGGAACAGATTTATTCCATTATATTTTCTACAATCATAGTAGTACTTATTTGTGTCGGACTGACACTGGTGGTGATTGGAGTGCTGTCGCGTGTGATCGGTCAGAGAATTTTGCAGTTGAGGGATCAGGCGGAGCGTATTGCAAACGGCGATCTGCAAAATCCCTGTCACACAACCGACACGGATGAGGTTGGCATGGTGACGAACAGTCTCGGAAGAATGACTGTGCAGTTAGATTCCATGATTAATGAAGTATACAAGATGGAGATTGAGAAAAAAGAATCCGAATTGAGAGCGCTGCAGGCGCAGATGAACCCTCATTTCCTCTACAACTGCCTCTCAGGTATCAAGTGGAAGGCGCTCAGAAAAGGGGATGACGATATCAGCGATATCACAGGACTTCTGGCAAAATTCTACCGCACAGCATTAAACAACGGACAACAGATCACAACGGTGAGCAGTGAGTTGGAGAATATCCGGGCGTATATTGAGATCCAGAAAAAAATGCATGAGGAACCATTTGAGGTGGAATACCGGATAGATGAGAGCGGTCTCGAATGCTGTATGCCGAACTTTCTGCTTCAGCCGCTGGTGGAAAATGCGATGAAGCACGGCATTGATTATATGGAAGAACCGGACACCGGAAAAATTATTGTGGAGTTTTGCAGAAAACCGGAGCAGCTGGTATTTTCTATTTACAATAACGGACCTTTGATCGAACTTGAAATGGTAGAGAAATTGTTGAATGAACAGGGAAAAGGCTATGGAATCCACAATATCAAGGAACGTCTGGAGCTTTATTACGGAGCACTCGGAAGTCTTGAAGTGAAAGTCACTGATGCAAAATATACCTGCTTTACGGTAAAGATGCCGGATACGCTGCAGAAGAAAAATCCAAAATAAAATACATGAAAAAGTATTACTTTTCCAAAGAAAGTATTATTTTATTCTGCTAGGTTCGACTGTATGATAAATATATCAAATGAAAGAGAAAAACAGCAGCAGACAGCGGTATTTTCTTTCGGGAAAAGGAGAAAAGGTATGAAGAGAAAAGTTTTGAGCGTATTATTGTGCGCAGCAATGACACTTGGGGTAGTAGCAGGATGTGGAAGTTCCTCGGATACAGGAAGCACAGATTCAGCATCTAAGACAGAGACAAAGGGAGAGAAAACAGACTCTTCTTCGGACAAAGTGACAATCCGTATGTCTTACTGGAATAGTGAAGACACGGTACAGGCAATGTTAGATTATCTTGCAGAGGCAGTGCCGGAGGTAGAGATTGAATATCAGTTTATTGATAACTCTAACTACGATACAATTATTGATACCCAGCTTTCCGCAGGCGAAGGACCGGACATCATCTGCGAGTCACCGGGTTCTGCATTAAAACATGCAAAATTAGGCTATCTGGAAGCGTTGGATGATCTGGCAGCTGATTATTCCACAGCAGGTACAAGTGTTTACGGATATAACGGAAGTACCTATGCACTTCCGGGAATCAGCTGGTTTGAAGGAATCTATTATAACAAAGAAATTTTTGAAGAAAATAATGTGGAACTTCCAAAGACATTTGATGAGTTTTTAGACGTTTGTACAACATTCCAGAATGCAGGAGTTACACCACTTGCAGCAGGCTTAAAATCATGGGAACCGCTGTTAAAGAGTTCTATGGCATTTGTGACAGCAGAGTATCTGTCCACTGATGAGGGAAAAGGTTTTGGAGAAAAATATCGTAACGGCGAAGTGACAATGGACGGAACCTGGAATCCATATATCGAGACATGGTCACAACTGATCGATAATGGTGTATACACAGCAGACATGACAGGTATTGATCATGATCAGGCATTAGAGCAGTTTGCAACAGGCGGTTCAGCAATGTTCTGCTCCGGTCCTTGGGATTATGATGCAATCATGGAAAAAAATCCGGAGTTACAGCTTGACATGATGCCTTTCTATGGAACAAAAGAAAGCGCAGGCTGGCTCATTGGTGGTCCTGGCTGTGGATTTGCAGCAAATGCTTCTTCCAAGAACCTTGACGCAGTGAAAAAAGTGCTTGCAGCAATTTCAACGACAGATGGACAGACCGCTTTATGGCAGAACAATCAGGGGGGTTCTTCTTATTTAAATGGAGTAGAATTTGACCTTCCGGAAGCATATACAAGTGTCGCAGGTGCGTTAGCAGCAGGCAATGTTTACTGCCCATGGAATGAATGGGGTTCTGCAGCAGGTGCACATGAGACTTATGGAACAGAGATGCAGAGTTATCTTTTAGGTGCGCAGGATTTATCCACAACATTACAGACGGTTGATGAAGTGGTTTCTGAGTTATTATCAAAATAGATAAGAGTGCAGTGAAGATGCCTCAAACTCGGCAGTGAGGATGGGTTTGAGGCTCTTTTTCTGCCTTTTTTCGGAAAGGAAGCAAGATTTTATGAATAAAAAACAGAAAAAAAGGGAATGTGGTTCACTCGGACGTTACTTTGCGGTGTTTATTATTCCGGCACTGGCAATTTATCTGATCTTTAGTATTTTGCCGTTTATGTACACCATTTTTTACAGTTTTACTGATTATACTGATATGAATCCGACAAATCTGCACTTTGTTGCATTTCAGAATTATATAAAAGTATTCCAGACGCCTTTAATGCGGATTGCAATCAAGAATTCATTGATTTATGCCATATTACTGACTGGATTTCAGGTAATTCTTGGTCTTCCGATCGCTGCTGTTTTGAATAAAAAGTTAAAGACAAGAAATCTGCTCCGTGCGGTTTACTTTTTCCCGGCAGTATTCAGTTCTTTGATTATTGGGTATTTATGGAACTTTATTTTATCGTCCTCGGACTATGGATTGATCAACAATCTGCTTCACCGCTTCGGGTTAGATACGATTAACTTCTTCACGACAAACCGGGCACTATTCTCTGTTATATTTACGCAGATCTGGCAGTGGACCGGCTGGGCGATGGTTATTTTTCTTGCCAACCTGCAGAGTATCTCACCAGAGTTATATGAGGCGGCACAGATCGATGGAGCAAACGGCAGACAGAGCTTTTTTAGGATTACGCTCCCACTCATGTGTCCTTCCGTAAAAATTATTGTAGTAACCGGACTGATCGGAGGCATGAAAGCGTTTGACGCAATCTACTCCATGACTTCCGGCGGACCTGGAAATGCAACGGAAACGGTTATGACAGTTATGATGAAGAAAGGTATCTCGGATGGCTTCTATTCGGTAGGTTCCGCTTTCGGTGTATGCTTCTTTATCATCGTATTGATCATTAGCGGTGTGACAACCAAAATAATGGGAAAATGGGGGGAGGCTATCTCATGATAAAACAGAAAAGTAGTGAAATGGGAGTCAGTAAAAAAGAAAAACGCGGGCTTGTTATTACAGAGATTTTTATGATACTTCTGGCAGCGGTATGGTTTATTCCAATTTATTACCTGATCGTGACGACATTTAAAAATCCGCAGGAGGCAACACAGTCTCCGTTGGGGCTTCCAAAAGTCTGGGTATTCCAGAATTATGTAGATGCTTTTGCAAATATGCAGTATCCGAGAGCATTGTTTAATACTGTAAAAATTACAGTACTTGCAGTTGCAATTATTGTTTTGGTTACATCCATGGCAGGTTATGCGCTGGCAAGAACGAAGTCCAGATGGGGAAACCGCATTTTCCTGCTGTTCCTTGCAGGTCTGGTTGTTCCGTTCCAGATGAATATTGTCAGCCTGTTTAAAATTGTGAAAAGTATCGGACTGATGAACACGGCATGGGCAGTCATTCTTGTGGATGTGGCGATCAATGTTCCACAGGGAATTTTCCTGTTTAAAGAGTTTGTGGAATCGACCATTCCAAAGGAGTTAGAGGAAGCGGCAGAAATCGACGGCTGCTCTGTGATCCGTAAGTTTTTTGTGATCGTACTTCCATTATTGAAACCGGTTATTGCAACGGTTGTTATCCTTGTTACTTTGAATGTGTGGAATGAATTTATGACACCGCTTCTGTTCTTACAGAGCCGTGAGCAGGATGTCATCCTTCAGGAAGTATCCAGAAATATCGGACAGTTCTCAACCGACTGGACAGCGTTGTTCCCAATGCTGATGCTTGGTGTTGCACCACTTATGATCTTCTATATTTTCATGCAGAAATACATTATCGCAGGAGTTTCTGCCGGTGCAGTGAAGGGGTAAGACGATATTGCAGAATGGAGAAGAATATGAGACGAATGGAACTGGATGCAGGAATCAAAAATATTATGGTGATCGTGCCGCATGAAGATGATGAGATCCTTCTTGCAGCAGGTATTATGGAGAAAGCACTTGCAAAAGGAATTGGTGTTCATGTAGTGATGGCAGGAAACGGAGATTATGAAGGACATGATGAGGCAACCGGAAGTGTCCGTCTGCCAGAGACACTGGCAGGGCTTCAGGTGCTTGGACTGGACGAGGGACAGGTGACATTTCTCGGTTATGCGGATACCGGGATGGATGAGACAGAGAGTTTTCTTCATCAGTTATACGATGACAGAAAGGGTGACCGTGTACATGTGTCGCACTGTTCGGATCATACGTATGCGCTCCCTGACAAGAAAGATTATCATGCGGAAAAGTATGGAAAGCCTGCTTTGTATACAAGAAATCAATTTAAACAGGATTTAAAAGAGATCATTATGGAAAAATGTCCGGAAATCATTTTTACAACCGCAGAATATGACAGACATGGGGATCACAGTGGGCTGGTACTTTTTATTAAAGAGATTCTGACGGAGGAGAAAGAATATCACCCGACATTATTTTCAGGTGTGGTCCACTCAAATGCCGGGGATGAAAATTGGCCGAACCGATCTGCTAAGAGAGATAACCTCTGGGATTATGCGAAGAGTATGGATGTCTGTGAACCATTCGTGTGTCCAAAAGATTTTGATAAAGGATTGTTAAAATGGGAAGAACGCATCAGCTTTGCAGTTCCGGAAGATATGCAGG
>OHUN01001234.1_pt1 | contig 11775 bp, 10 predicted proteins | sample 1579211 | NCBI WGS metagenome assembly OHUN01 (sample SAMEA3879560, study PRJEB24766) | human gut metagenome | biome: human-associated habitat; feature: feces | place: USA | collected 1985/1987
TAAATTTTAAATTAATAAAGGTAAATAGGCTCATTCCTAAGACTGTAACCAGCCCCATAAATAGTCCTACAAAAATCCCTAAAATATTGCTTTTTTGCATTGTCATCTTCTCTTTCCTTTTTCTCTAGTTAAACCTACTTTGATAAATTAAATTAAACAGCCACTGAAGATTGATCAAGGGTTTTGTTTGAACCTTCATAATTGGGGAAAAATCTTCCCTAATCTCTCGTTTAATTTGTGATTCATTAACTTTAGTTCTTTTTGCTTCTTCTGAAAAATAACTGACGTGGTCAAATCTAAACGTACTGTCAAAACCGATAGCCATATTATCCTTATCATATAAAAAGCTTCCTAAGCTTTTTGTTAAAAAAGTTTTGCTTTTAGTATTTATAATAGCATTTGTTCCATCATCGTCGTATCGAATACCATCAATCTCCGGCGTATAAATCCATCCCATATTCTCTACCAACATAACGAGATCTGGCTCTGTCCCCACCTTATGAGGGATGTGCTGAGCATAATAAACAGAGTGGTATTTTAAATTAAAAAAAGTAAATAGGCTCATTCCTAAGACTGTATACAGCCCTATAATTAGTCCTACAAAAATCGCCAAAATATTTCTTTTTTGCATCCTTATCTTCTCTTTCTTTTTTATCTCCAATCGAATTTTGACTGGATTAACAATAAACCATTGTACCGTATTTATCATAAGTCTTACAATTTAATGATTTGCAAGTGCTCTAACATTTGTTATGAATAAGAAAAATCAAGTCTTTACAAATTTCTTCAATACTTCTCCTCACTTTGTCAATCAAGCTAAACATGGTATAATAGTTGAGGTTTTGACTGCCTATTCTACAAGGCTAATTAAGGCATCAAAAAGTAAGAAACAAGGGCTAAACCCTTGGTATGAAAGGAATCTAGAAAATATTATGATGAACATGCAAAACATGATGAAGCAAGCTCAAAAGCTTCAGAAACAAATGGAAAAAAGCCAAGCTGAGTTGGCTGCTACAACCTTCACTGGAAAATCAGCACAAGACTTGGTTGTTGCTGAATTAACTGGTGACAAAAAAGTGGTTAACATCATTTTCTCTGATGCTGTCGTGGATCCTGATGATGTGGAAACACTTCAAGATATGACTGTTCAAGCACTTAACGATGCTCTTGGACAAATTGATGAAGCGACTAAAAAATCAATGGGTGCCTTTGCAGGTAAATTGCCATTCTAAAAAATAAAAAGGAATCTCGCGGTTCCTTTTTTCTATACACTCATTAAGCAATTCAGTCATAACATACAAAAGACTTGGACAAGAAATCCAAGTCTTTTTGTGATAGTCATATAAAAATTTTATTCTTCAACCAAAGCAAGACCTGACTGTGCGTCTTCTTCATTGGCCAATTTATAGCGATTCTTTTGACCTAAGTAGATGCTCGCTGAATTTAATGAACTTTCTAAAGTAGGGTAATTCACATCTTCGTTCGCTGTTTGGGTAGGTACAGGTCCTGAAATTAATAGCTCATCATCATTCTTGACATAAATCTGGTATTCTCCAACTTCGCTAGTTTGAGCTAAAATCTCATTCAACAAGTCTGGGTCGAGCGTTTGAGCGACGCCATCAACCACTTGATTAGAGTCCTGCTTATGCTCCGACGAATCCACTACTTCAGTGATAACGATGTAATCAGGAGTTTCCTCATCTGAAGTCTTAGATCCTTCAGTTTCTGGCTGTTTTTGTCCAGATGTATCTTGTTTCTTCGTATCTTGAGCTTGCCCATCATGAGTCTTCAATTCCTCATCACTAACGGTTTGAACCTTAGTTTGATTGGCATCTAAATCAAGTTTTGGCGCTTCTTTAACGTCAGCTGAAGCTCCACTGGTACCCATGAATAGAGCTAGAGTCCCCAAAGTAGCAATCAAGCTGATTATTGCTTTGCCGATAAAACCATTATTTTTTTTCTTAATCATAAATCCCTCACTATTTGTTTGGTTAGCTCTAACTGGCTAACAACCGAGTCCAATTTGCTGCTGTAGAAGGTAAAAGGTTGATTGAGCTGTTTGACCAACCCTTCACCCAGATAACAATCTTAGCATGCAAAATCCTTGATTTCAAGTGTTTCTTTAATTTTTAAGCATTTTAAATAAATGACAACTTCATGTCTTAAAATTGATGACAATCTATTATCAGATTAGCTTTTTTAAGCTATGCAAATGGTAATTTCTTTAAGTAGTACTTAGGGAAACAATACTTGTTTTTTAGACAGATTCTTCAAAAACCACTTTTGCTGACTCATCTTCCCAAAAATTTTATCGGATAGCAAAATTCTGTCCAAACACTTTAAATGTAACTATAAAATAGAATTCTTGAGTAAGAATGTCGAACTCTCAATACCCTAAAATAAGATTAGAAACTAAAGTCCCTCGATTAGTTCAAAGAAAGTTACAACAAAAGGATTTATAAACAACTTTATAAACCACCTCCCAATAAACAACTCATTCTAAAAATGTACATCCCTCATTTAGATATCACATTTTAAGGTAATCGCAACTTCTTTAAAAATAACTAACACAAAAAAACGATTACCAAAAGGCCCCTATTTCCCAATGAATAAATTAACCCTTATAGAAAATGTATCCTCCAAATTCAAAAAAATGACGGTATTCTGGATAGATCCGTGCTCGAAACTATGAAAAACTCTTTATTCATCATCGACTCTGACGCAAAAGCAGATTCCCTATGACAACCCTATTATGAAACATTTACCGACCTAAACTCTCCGACAATGATGTAAATTTGGAAAAACAGTAAATCTACTCAGTAAAAGACTAAAAATAACCTAACTTTATAACTATTTCACCAAATTTTCACCTCACTCAAAGCTCATCTAGAATAGGTTTTTCTCATGTGTAAACGCTTCACTCAAATTTCTGTCACATGTAAGAAAATATTATCGTCTTTTAAACCTTTTTTTGCTACAAAACCTAGATATTCCAAGGAAAATCCGTTACAATAGAGTACGGAAAGATAGGTAATTATCAGCATCATTATTTTCGTATGAAAGGGAAATTCATGGCTTATATTCAAATGAAGCATAGCTATAAACGCTATAAAACCGGTGATCTGGAAATTATCGCAAACAACGACGTAAGCTTTGATATTGAAAAAGGGGAGCTTGTCGTCATTCTCGGTGCCTCTGGTGCAGGGAAATCAACCGTTCTTAACATCTTGGGTGGTATGGACACCAATGACGAAGGTCGCGTCATTATTGATGGTAAGGATATCTCTGAATACACAGCCAAAGAACTGACAACATATCGTCGTGAGGACGTTGGCTTTGTGTTCCAATTTTACAACTTAGTTTCAAACCTTACGGCCAGGGAAAACGTCGAACTAGCATCTGAAATCGTTCCAAACGCTAAAGATGCTACTCAAACACTCGTCGAAGTCGGTTTGGGAGACCGCTTAGACAACTTCCCATCACAACTATCTGGTGGGGAGCAACAGCGTGTTGCCATTGCACGCGCCGTTGCCAAAAATCCAAAGATTCTTCTTTGTGATGAACCAACAGGGGCTCTGGATTATCAAACAGGGAAACAAATCCTGACCCTCCTTCAAGAAATGGCTCGCAAACAGGGAACAACTGTTATTATCGTGACCCATAATGCTTCTCTAGCTCCAATTGCCGATCGTGTCATTCGAATGCACGATGCCAAGATTAAGAGTGTGGAACTTAATCCTAATCCACAAAAAATCGAGGACTTGGAATACTAGAAAGGAGCACCGTCATGAAAAAAACAACTTATTGGAAAGATGTTTGGCGAACCTTTGTAGCTTCTAAAGGGCGTATGCTCTCTATTGCCTTACTTATGGCACTGGGATCCTTTGCCTTGATTGGTCTTAAAGTAACTTCTCCTAATATGAAAAAAACTGGGGAACACTTCTTCAAGACGCATCAAACAGCTGACTTGAGCTTAATCAGCACTTACAGTATCAACCAAACCGATCAGGACCTTCTCAATTCGATTAAGAAAAAGAATGTAGACATCGAATATGGTTATTTCAAAGATGCTGTTATCAAGGGGACGAATACGGCATTTCGTATTTTCTCTAAACCTAAGAAAATCTCTACTTACGACCTTATTGAGGGGAAACTTCCTACTAAGGACGGGGAAATCGCTCTTTCCTCAACTTATAAAGAAGAATATAGCGTCGGAGATAAGATTAACTTTTCTGAGCCAGTAGATAGCTCAGGGCAAAAACAGTTAAAGGAACAAACATATACCATTACTGGTTTTGTTAATTCCTCTGAACTTCTCTCTAGGAACCGTCTTGGTAATGCCAGTGCTGGTACGGGGAAACTGGATGGCTATGCCATTGTTCCAGAGACGGACTTCACCTCTAATGATTACATGATTGCCCGCATCCGCTACAAGGATTTAGAAAACGTTAGTCCTTTTAGTGAGGAATACGCAAATAAGATTTCTGAACGAAAGGCTGAACTCAAGGAACTCTTTAAAGACGAACCTGAGAAACGCCTCGCTGAAATCAAGTCACAGTCTAAAGCTCAAATTACTCAAGCTAAACAAGAACTTGAAACAGCACTCGCACAGACCCAGCAAATGGCTACAAGCAACCCTGCCGAAGCCGCTAGCGTCAAAGAAGCTACTACCAAGATTGAAGCCAAGCAAAAAGAACTCGAAGAAAGTCAAGCAATGGTTGATAATTTACCAGCGCCTAGCTATCAATTCTACTCTCGTCGAGAGATTCCGGGTTCTGAGGGATATGTTGCTTATGAAAGTAATATTAACATCATTCACGATGTGAGTAACATCTTCCCTGTCGCTCTCTACTTTATGGCAGCTTTGGTTACCTTTGTAACCATGGGACGCTTTGTTGAAGAGGAACGTGGTAAGGCTGGTATCTTCAACGCCCTAGGCTACAGTAATTCGCGAATTATCCATAAATTCGTCATTTATGGTTTGATAACGAGTATTACTGGTACAACTGCAGGTGTTATTACCGGTCATACACTACTTCCGATTCTCATTCACAACACTTATAAGAGCGATTTGCAGCTTCCTGCTTTCGAATTGCACTTCTACCTAGGACTCACCCTTGTGGCCTTCCTTTTAGGTCTCTTATCTGCTGTGCTACCTGCCTTTGCGGTTGCCAAGAAAGAGCTCTGGGAAAAACCTTCCCAACTCCTTCTTCCAAAACCACCTCGTGCAGGAGCTAAGATTGTCCTAGAGCGCATCACACCTCTTTGGAAACGTCTCAGCTTCACGGAAAAAGTTACCATGCGTAATATTTTCCGCTATAAGCAACGGATGTTTATGACCCTCTTTGGTGTCGCAGGTTCTATTGCACTGCTCTTCGCAGGTCTGGGAATTCGATCTTCTGTATCTAACCTTAACCAGCAACAGTTTGAAGAAATCATTCACTATGATATGATTGTTGCCAAGCAACCAAATACGTCAAGTGCTTTGGATGAGGAACTCACTAAACTCCTCGATAGCAAAGACGTTAAAGAATACTTGAATGTCCATTTTGAAACCTTGCAAAAAATTGCTGGTAGCAACAAGGACACCCAAGAAATCTCAACCCTTGTCTTTAACGACCGTGACGATAAACTCGTTGATAGTTACGTTAGTTTGCATGACCGAGACCGTAATAAGACTCTCAAGCTATCTAATGACGGAGCTATTATCTCTGAAAAAATGGCAAAACTCCTAAACCTCAAGGTTGGAGATACCATTACTGTGCAAAACAGTCAGGATGAATCTGTCAAGATTAAGATAGCTGGTATCACTGAAATGTACATGGGGCATTTCCTCTTTATGAATGCTAGCTACTACCAAAAAGCTTTTGGGACACCTTCAGTGAATAATGCCAACCTTGTTACTCTTGCTGAACCAACTAAGCAAAATGTTGAAAATATGGCAGCCAAATTCATCAACTTACCTAATGTTTACGGTGTTGTTCAAAACAACAACCTTAAACTGCAGATTAGCACTATGGTCAATTCATTGACACAGGTTATTGGTATCTTGATTACGGTTTCCATTCTCCTTGCTGTAGTTGTTCTCCATAACCTCACTAACATCAACGTTTCAGAACGTATCCACGAACTTTCAACCGTTAAGGTTCTTGGTTTCTACAATAACGAAGTATCCCTCTACATCTATCGTGAAACCATTTACCTTTCAATCATCGGTATCTTCGTTGGGTTCGGTCTTGGACAGGCACTCCACCAATATATGGTAAGCATCATTCCGCCAGATCGTATCATGTTTGATCCATCTATCGGACTGGCTACCTACCTTTTACCAGCTGTTCTTATCGGCATAATCCTTATTATCCTTGGCTTCGTCGTCAACAAACGTCTTGCCAAACTTAATATGCTTGAAGCCCTAAGCTCAGTTGAATAAGCTAAAAACGCCTGAGAAGTAATTCTCAAGCGTTTTTTTGTGTTCGATAACTTATTTTGTTTTAGTCTTAGCCAACTCTAGACAGTAGGACTTCACATGACAATGAGGACAAGTCAGCTTACGAGTCCTAGGTGTATGACCTGCAAGAGCAAATTCTTTAAAACTTGGATCAAAGGTCCTATGACAATTAGGACAGAGGTATTCAAACTGCTTTCTATAGTGAAACACCACTAAATTTATACCTATTAAAAATGCAGGACAGACAATAAACAAACCTCTCGGATCCTTAAAATAATAAATAACTATCAGTAGGCCTATCAGATAAAGAAGGGAGGTTAGAACGACACTCCCATACATTCTCAACTGCAAATGACGCCATGATTTTTGATTTTCCATAAGACGTGAAATGTCTGACAAATCTTCCAACGAAAGTTGACGCCACTTAGCAGTTGCTTTTTGCAAGTGACGGGCACGTTTTAGTTTGACCTCTATTTCCTCCGAAGACTTTTCCAAGCTTTCAATTTGGTCTGTCAACAACAGCTCTAAAACCTGCTCCCTATTCTCTTCTTGCAAGAGTTTTTGGATTTGTTTGATTGAGAAATCCAAATCTCTTAGGAAACAAATGACTTGCAGGCGTTCCAAGTCTGATTCGTGATAGATTCTCCGACCACCCTCTGTGACTTTAGATGGCGTCAAGATCCCTCGCTGATCATAGTACTGGACAGTCCTAACAGACACTTCTGCTACTTTAGCCAACTCTCCTGTTGAAAACTGCGACATCTCAGTCACCTCCTTTTAAGATTTTCTATCAAAGAAGATCTTTCACCACCTTTGATACCTAGATTCTACCTTATAACGCAAGGTAATATGCAAGCTATAACCCTAGAGGATTTTCTTTTCTTACAGAAAAAGTTAGCTATCACTCTTTACAGCCTTTACAGCTCTTGTAAAGCTTTAGTCAAAAAGGCCACCCAAACCTAAAGCAGCAAAAGGATTGTTACTGACTTCTTCCTGTTGCTCCAAAAGTTTGGCATTCTCATCTAATTCGAGAAACTTCTCGTAAATTTGGGCGGTCATCCGAGCATCATCCAAGCTGTTGTGACCATGTCCCTTAATTCCAAAGAAATCTGCCACACTAGTCAACTTAAGGTTAACAATACCGTTCAAATCAGAAGCACGACGGTCAAAGGCCTCATCAAAAACATCTAAAGCATATTGCTCTTCCAAGTCCAAACCATTTTCCGACAAAATAGGCAAGTCCGACTTAAGGGCATTGTAACCGATAAGTGGAGTGTCACCAACAAATGATTTAAAATCCGTCAGAACGGACTCTAGCTTTGATGCCTTGGCAATCTTGTCCGCTGTAATCCCCGTCAAACCATTGATAAAGGACTGTAAAGGAACGTCCGAATAGACAAAAGAGTCAAACTGATCCACTTCCTCATGCTGATCCATCTTAATGGCCGATACTTGGATAATATGACTAACCCCATCCACCGTGTTAAACTCCAAATCAAAGGCAATATAAGTTTCTAAATTTTCCATTTTATCTCCTATAATAGTTAAAACTGAGACTGAGTCCCAGCTTCTTTTTTATTTTCCAAATAGACGTCCAAAGAAACTTTTTTTTGAAGCTTCTTCTTGTTTGGTCTGGATTTCTTCCACTTGGGCCTTGGCTTCATCAACCTCAACCTTAGCCTCATCGAGTTCCAGTTTAAGCTCTTCCTTGTCCTTCATCGCAGTCAAGGTCAATTGCTGCTGTTGATCGATTTGCTTATCCTTTTCAGCGATTTGAACGTCTTTGACACGCAATTGATCATCCATGTTAGACAACTGCTCATCCTTAGCCTTCAACTGAGCATAAAGACGGGCAATCTCAGAGTTTTTCTCGTCTACAAGAATCTCTAACAACTCACGTTGTTTTGTTTCTTCATCGATTGGCTCATCGTCAAAGATGGTTTTCTTGTAGATTTCCTCCAACTTAATCAAGCCACTGCGTTTAACGACAGTAACTCCTTTAGCATTTTTTTCTAGATCTTCTTCTGGAAGTTGTTTGACACGATTATTGACTGCTTGACGACTAACACCAAGGATTTCAGCAATCTCGCTGACTGTCTTTTCAATACTCATAATAGCCTCATTTTCTCTTGAAATGTCTTACTATGAGAATATCACAATCACTCCTTTCTGTCAATTTGACTAGTTATTCTGGATACCTGAAGGGCTCTTTTTAAGTCACTTTTTCCTTTCACTCTTCAAACAATTTACTTGATAGGAAGCTAAGCTTTTGGTAAACTATGTGTGGGTATGAATGTATATAGAAGGAAAGTCTTTGACTTAAACAATCGGTACTTCCAAATTGGCTTTGGTCGGTATCAGATCTGTTGTATCTAGGAATGGTGGGAACAATTCCACAAGGTTTGGGATTTTCATTCTTGCTCCAATTATGGGTGGCATTCGAGCAACTTTGGTTGCAAAACTGCTTAATATTGAAGCATAAATCACATTATCTTCAACGGTTTGACTGTTGGAGTTTTTTTATTGTCAATCCACTCGCTCACTATAGTCTCATATTGCCATCCGAGATTGAAAAAAGCCCTAAATTATGCCATAATAAACAAAAGCAAAATAGAAAGAATGAGTCCTATGAAAAACTTCCGTGATGATATTAAGGTCAATGATTTGGCCCAGCCCTTCTTAGAGCCAATCGTTGAACAAATGACCACTGTATTCGACCCTGAGATTGAGCTAGATATTTACAACCTTGGTTTGATTTATGAAATCACCGTCGATGAAAATGGCCACTGCTACTTCCTTATGACCTTTACTGATACTGGGTGTGGCTGTGAAGAGACTATGCCTTATGAAATCGCTGAAAAGCTAAAATCCATTGACGGCATTAACTCTGTCAAGGTGGAAACCACTTATTCACCAGTCTGGAAGATGACACGTATCAGTCGTTATGGACGTATTGCTCTTGGTATCTCACCTCGAGGCGGAAAATAAAAGGAAAACCGATTGGACATTTCCAACCGGTTTTTTATATTGAGCTAACAGCAGATAGACGATCACTTGTCATAATGCTGCCATCAACCGTCTCAGGACTTAACATCAAAAAATCACATCGCACATATGTCCGGTGTGATTTCTTTTATATTAGTAAATTAGGCTTTACCTGATTTATCCATGTTCCAAAAGTCGGTAACTGCACCACGAGATGCTGAAGAAACGATGTGAGCATACTTACCGAGGACACCACGGCTATAAAGTGGTGGCAACTCAGTTTTAGCTTTACGTTTCGCCAACTCTTCGTCTGAAACGTGCATAGTAATTTCTTTGGTATCTTGGTCAACTGTAACCATATCACCTGTACGGAGGTAGGCAATAGGTCCACCAACCTGAGCTTCAGGAGCAATGTGACCAACAACGAGTCCGTAAGTACCGCCTGAGAAACGTCCGTCTGTCAAGAGGGCAACCTTGTCCCCTTGCCCCTTACCAACAATCATTGATGACAATGACAACATTTCTGGCATACCAGGACCACCCTTAGGACCTACAAAACGTACAACAACTACGTCGCCATCAACGATTTCATCAGAAAGAACGGCTTCGATGGCATCTTCTTCTGAGTCAAATACTTTAGCAGGACCAGTGATGTTACGAACTTTAACCCCTGATACTTTGGCAACCGCACCTTCTGGAGCCAAGTTACCTTTCAAGATAATCAATGGACCATCAGCACGTTTAGGATTTTCAAGCGGCATGATGACTTTTTGACCTGGTGTCAAATCATCGAAGGCCTCCAAGTTTTCTGCAACAGTCTTACCAGTACATGTGATACGATCACCGTGAAGGAAACCATTCTTAAGAAGGTATTTCATAACGGCTGGTACACCACCAACATTGTAAAGATCTTGGAAGACATATTGACCTGAAGGTTTCAAGTCAGCCAAGTGAGGTACACGCTCTTGGAAATCGTTGAAATCTTCAAGTGTCAAATCAACATTAGCAGCGTGAGCAATAGCGAGCAAGTGAAGTGTCGCATTGGTTGAACCACCAAGTGCCATTGTGACAGTGATGGCATCTTCAAAGGCTTCACGTGTCAAGATATCTGATGGCTTAAGACCTAGTTCAAGCATCTTAACAACTGCACGACCTGCTTCTTCGATATCTGCTTTCTTCTCAGCTGATTCTGCAGGGTGAGATGATGATCCTGGAAGACTCATCCCCATTACTTCGATGGCTGTCGCCATTGTGTTGGCAGTATACATACCACCACAACCACCAGGGCCAGGGCAGGCATTACATTCAAGTTCTTTAACCTCTTCAGCGGTCATATCACCGTGGTTCCATTTACCGATACCTTCGAAAACAGAAACCAAGTCGATATCCTTACCGTTAAGATTACCTGGTGCAATGGTACCACCATAGGCAAAAATCGCTGGAATATCCATGTTAGCAATGGCAATCATAGAACCAGGCATGTTCTTATCACAACCACCGATTGCAACAAAGGCATCGACGTTGTGACCACCCATAGCTGCTTCGATTGAGTCAGCAATGATATCACGAGATGTCAATGAGAAACGCATCCCTGGTGTCCCCATGGCAATACCATCGGCAACGGTAATCGTACCAAATTGAACCGGCCAAGCACCCGCGTCTTTAACACCCTCTTTGGCAATTTGACCAAAACCGTGCAAGTGGATATTACATGGTGTGTTCTCAGCCCAAGTTGAGATAACCCCAACAATAGGCTTTTCAAAACTATCATCCGTCATCCCAGTCGCACGAAGCATGGCACGGTTAGGTGATTTAACCATGCTATCGTAGACAGATGAACGGTGTTTCATGTTATTTTCAGACACGATATTTTCCTCCATAGTTAATAACTATTCTAATTTAAACTTCTACTCCTATTCTAACATAAATTATCTAAAAAAACTGACCATTTACAAACTATTCTCCCTTTTTAAATTATGCTAAAATAAAGGCATGAAACATTTTGATACTATCGTTATTGGTGGGGGTCCTGCTGGCATGATGGCGACTATTGCCTCAGCCTTCTATGGCCAACAAACCCTTCTAATTGAAAAAAATAAACGTCTCGGAAAGAAGCTGGCTGGTACTGGTGGTGGACGTTGTAATGTTACTAACAACGGGACTTTAGACGATCTTCTAGCAGGTATTCCAGGTAATGGCCGTTTCCTCTATAGCGTCTTTTCACAGTTTGATAACCACGATATCATTGCTTTTTTCGAGGACAATGGTGTCAAACTTAAGGTTGAGGATCACGGACGTGTCTTCCCTAAGACAGATAAATCACGGACCATCATCCAAGCTCT
>OHUN01001244.1_pt1 | contig 11670 bp, 9 predicted proteins | sample 1579211 | NCBI WGS metagenome assembly OHUN01 (sample SAMEA3879560, study PRJEB24766) | human gut metagenome | biome: human-associated habitat; feature: feces | place: USA | collected 1985/1987
ACACCACAGTTTTCCTGTCTTGGCGCATGCCAGTATTCCTTAATCTCTCTCTGATAAATATATGTAAGTAAGCTGTGGATCCATGCTCCATGAGAAAATACTGCTATATGTTGATATTTTTTCTCATTTGGCAAGATCATATCATTGAAAAAATCAGATGATCTTGCGATTACCTCTTCGTGTGTCTCACATCCTTCAATTTTTTTAAATTCTTCTGGCGCATCAAAGAATTTGAGAAATGGATCCTGTCTTTCTCTCAATTCCTTTAACGTTGCACCCTCAAACGATCCAAAACACGCTTCTTGGACCCGTTTATCTTCATATAGCGGAATATTCCTGCCTCCAAGAATGATCTCTGCTGTTTCCTTCGCACGTTTCAACGGACTGGTATATGCGATATCAAATGGAATATGTCTAAGACCTTCTCGCGTAATAAATGCCAATTCTCTTCCATATTCATTCAATTCGATGTCTGAACTTCCCTGAATCTTAAATTCCTTGTTCCAATCTGTTTCTCCATGTCTGATCAAATATAATTTCAAACCAAGCACCTCCAATTTACCAATAGCATACCTTATTTTTTAAATCGAGTCCAGTCTTTCTTCCTTGTGCAATTTTTTGTAAAAATGTGAAAAAACTATGGAATTTTTAACGAACTTTGCTATACTAAAGATATACATATAAACTAAAATTTTAGGAGAGAAAATTATGAACATTCATGTTGGAGACGAAATCGAATTAACAGAAGAAGTAGTTCCAGAAAACACTGCTGAGAAATGGGGAAGCGGAAGCCTTCCTGTTTATGCCACACCTGCCATGATCTCTTTGATCGAGCAGTCTGCAGTTAATCTACTGGCTGGAAAACTTGATGAAGGACAGACTACTGTTGGAACAAATTTAAACATTGCGCATGTTTCCGCAACACCAGTTGGTGGAACGATCAAATGTCATTGTTCCTTAACAGAGATCGACCGCAAACGTCTGGTATTCCATGTAGAAGTAACTGATAACAAAGGACGTGTTGGAATCGGTACTCACGAAAGATTCATCGTTGCCAGTGAACCTTTTATGGAAAAAGCAGCTAAAAAATTAGAAGATTAATTTTTAACTCTGTGTACGCAAAAGGTGCCGGAATTCTTATTCCGACACCTTTTTCTTATCTTCTTATCTGCTTGTTCCCTTTAAGATTGGAGAAATCTTCTTGTAGATAAAGAATGTGATCACAACACTGCACATTCCTTTGATAAATGTAAATGGCATATTAAACCAGATCAATGCATCCCATAATGTCTTTACATTCTTGTTGATCGCCTGATATGCTCCAAGAATTGCCTGCATTGGCATGAAGTTTGTGTATACTGGATATACAACAAAGTAGTTTGAAAATACACTGACTACTGACATCAGGACTGCTCCTGCTAATGCTCCGATCATTGCACTCTTCTGTGTTTTCTTTCTCTTATAAATAAGTCCTGCTGGTAATACAAAGCATACACCTAAGATAAAGTTAGATAGTTCTCCGACTCCACCTGTCTGTGTATGAAGAAGGTTGATCGCATTCTTGATAAAACATACTGCAATTCCAGATACCGGTCCCATCGCATATGCTGCTAGTAATGCTGGAAGTTCGGAAAAGTCAAACTTGATAAATGGTGGTATCAACATTGGAATTGGAAATTCCAAAAACATCAGCACAGTTGCTAATGCTCCTAACATACCTGTCACTGCGATCGTTCTGATATTGAACTTCGTTCTCTTCATTGTCATTGTGTCTCCTGCCATGATAATTCTCCCTTTCTGATTTAAAATCTTAGATTTATAGGGTCTCCCTATAAATTAAAAAATCCTGTCCATTTATCTACATAAACGACAGGGCTTCTGACTTGATCACATATCTTCTATCTGCATAACATCTTAAGATATGTCATCCAACTACTTCTTTCATCCAGACTATACTGTTGGTTCAGGATTCTAACCTGATCGGCCAAACGCTCGCGGACTTGCCTCTCTTGGAGTATCACCGCCAGTCGAGAATTGATACTTTCGTATCTCACTCTGCCCTGAAGTTGGAGAATCAATCTTCTCTACTTCAATATTCAATTACCAGAAAATGAAAGTGTTTCCTGTTTATAAATTTTATTATAATAACTCCTGTCTGTTTTGTAAAGTCCCATTTCACATTTCCTTATCTTTACACAAAGATTATTATTTGTTAAAATATACACAAGCAAATTTGCTTTATTGTATGAATTGTTAAGGAGAAAACAACTATGGGAATGCACAAAATCGCTAAAATGCCTTCTCCAGAGGAACTAAAAGAAGAGATGCCTCTGAGTGAAGAAGCAAAACAAATCAAAGCTGCAAGAGACAAAGAAATCCGTGATGTATTCACAGGCGCATCTGATAAATTCTTAGTTATCATCGGGCCATGTTCTGCAGATAATGAAACTGCTGTTATGGATTATCTCGGACGTTTAGCAAGAGTTCAGAAAGATCTTGCTGATAAGTTACTGATCATCCCTCGTATTTATACAAACAAACCTCGTACAACAGGTGACGGATACAAAGGTATGGTTCATCAGCCAGACCCTGAGAAAGCACCAGATATGGCTAGTGGACTTCGTTCTGTCCGCAAACTTCATATGGAAGCATTAGAAGAATTCCATATGCCTGCTGCAGACGAAATGCTTTATCCAGGAAACTGGCCATATATGGAAGATCTTTTATCTTATGTTGCCGTTGGAGCTCGTTCTGTAGAGAACCAGCAGCATCGTTTAACAGTTAGTGGATTTGATATTCCTGCCGGAATGAAGAACCCAACTGGTGGTGACTTAACTGTTATGATGAACTCTATCACAGCTGGACAGCACCAGCATGATTTCATTGCAAATGGATATGAAGTCAAGACAGATGGTAACCCTCTGACACATGCCATCTTGCGTGGATCTGTCAACCGTCATGGAAACAATATTCCAAACTACCATTATGAAGATCTGACTCGTGTTGCTTATATGTACGAGAAATTCCAGTTAAAGAACCCTGCTGTTATCGTTGATGCAAACCACTCTAACTCTGGGAAACAATGGGATCAGCAGCCTCGTATCGTACAGGAAGTTCTTCACAGCAGAAGTTTCTTACCTGAGATCAAATCTCTTGTTAAGGGTATCATGATCGAAAGTTATATCGAAGATGGCAACCAGTCCATCGGTAACGGTGTATATGGACAGTCTATCACTGATCCTTGTCTTGGATGGGACAAATCTGCTGCTCTGCTTTACCGCATGGCAGATTATATATAGAAACATAGAAGATCCTAGATATATCACTTCCAAAGGTTCAGGATTCCTGACATGATCGACGGATTGATGAAACTTTCCAGGATGCATCCCAGTATTATAAATGTTATTTCAAACCAAATACTGAAACGAAATAAGAAGGAATGTCTCTGTTCATAGAGCATTTCTTCTTTTTTTTGGGCATAAAAGTTTCGCTTGATCAGCAACAGCAAGGTGATCACATAACAGATAAAATGTGGAAATAAACTCATAAATACAAGAACCAGTCCTTTGATGCCCATTTGCACGATCTGCAAAGATAACATGGATCCAAAGAAAAATGCCATACAAAATGCAAAACTGTATAAAAAAATCCAAGGTTGCAAAAGATATGCCCACAGATAAATAAATGCATATTGTTTTCCCCTTTTAAACAAAATATAAAAAAACAGACTAATACTTGCTTTATATAGATCCGTATTATTTAAAACCAGTGATCTTACGGTACCTCCATATGCGAGATAATCCTGGTATACAAAATTCGTAAATACACTCCCAAAGATTAACCCAATGATGATCCATAATCCTGAAAAGAATTTCTCTTTTTCCACAATTTTTTCCTCCTGTCATATCTTATGCAGTGCCTGTCTTTTATATTCTGTTTTCCTGATCTAGTCTTTTATTTCTCCATATTCAGATATCCAAGAACTCCTGAAATTGTTTTTGCATCAATGATCTTTCCAGAAAAGATCATATCTTTGATCTCATCGATTGTATATTCTTCTACATCGATAAATTCATCCTCATCCAAATGCTGTTTAGACAGCTTTAGATCAGTTGCAACATAAATCGGAATCTTTTCATCACAGAAACCGATGGCTGTGATCACGGTCATTAGGTGGGTCATTTTTCCAGCAATAAAACCTGTTTCTTCTTCAATCTCTCTTGTGACACACTCCAGAGGTGTTTCCCCGGGTTCAATTCCACCTGCCGGGATTTCCAGTGTTTCCTGATCAAGGGCATTACGGTATTGTCTTACAAGTAAGATCGTTCCTTTGTCTGTAACAGGAACAACAGCTGCTGCCCCTTTATGTTTGACCAGATCCCATGTGACAACTTTGCCGCTTGGAAGTTTTACAATATCCTCATAAAATCCAACAACTTTTCCCTGATGTATCAGATGTTGTTCTAGTTTCTCGTATCCTTTCATAAAAAATCTCCTTTATTTATACTTTTGACACTCACGTTATAAATTGGAAAAAGCGATAGATTTCTCTATCGCTTCTTGTTATTTCGCATAGTCAACAACTCGTGACTCTCTGATCACATTGACCTTGATCTGTCCTGGATAATCCAGATTCTCTTCGATCTGGTTTGAGATATCTCTCGCCAGTAAGATCATATCATCGTCACTGATTTGTTCAGGAACTACCATAACTCGAATTTCTCGACCTGCCTGAATTGCAAAAGTTTTATCAACACCCTGGAAGGAGTCTGCGATCTCTTCCAGCTGTTTTAATCTTGTTGTATAACTTTCCAGTGTCTCGCTTCTTGCACCTGGACGTGCTGCTGAGATTGCATCAGCTGCCTGTACCAGACATGCGATCAATGATTCTGGCTCTTCATCCCCATGATGAGATGCCACTGCATTGATGACAATTGGATTCTCCTTATACTTCTTACACAGATTCACACCAAGTTCTACGTGAGAACCTTCTACTTCGTGGTCGATGGATTTACCAATGTCATGAAGCAGACCTGCTCTCTTGGCCATTCTCACATCGACACCGATCTCTGCTGCTAAAAGTCCGGATAACTGAGCAACTTCCATGGAATGCTTTAACGCATTCTGTCCATAGCTTGTACGGAACTTCATTCTTCCAAGAAGTCTGACAAGTTCTGGATGGATTCCATGAACCCCAAGTTCTAATGTTGCTGCTTCCCCTTCTTCGCGCATCATAGTTTCGACTTCTTTTGTAGCTTTCTCAACCATCTCCTCGATGCGTGCTGGATGGATTCTTCCATCCACGATCAATTTCTCTAAAGCGATTCTTGCGATCTCGCGTCGAACCGGATTAAAGCTTGACAGTACAACAGCTTCCGGTGTATCATCGATGATCAATTCAACTCCCGTAGCGTTCTCAATGGAACGGATATTACGTCCTTCACGACCGATGATCCTTCCTTTCATCTCATCGTTTGGAAGCTGTACCAGCGAAATCGTTGTCTCTGCCACATGATCAACTGCACACTTCTGAATTGCAGTTACCACATATTCCTTGGCTTTCTTTCGGGCATCTTCTTTCGCTCTTGTCTCCATTTCTTTGACATACATTGCTGTCTCGTGTTTCACATCTTCTTTTACTGCTGATAATAATTGCTCTTTTGCCTGATCAGAGGTCAACCCAGAAATTCTTTCCAGTTCCTGTAGATGTTTTGCCTGCAGTTCCTGCAACTGAGCTTTCTCTGTATCGATGTTCTTTTCTTTGGCTGTTAATGACTGTTCTTTGCGTTCCAGCACGGTTGCTTTCTTCTCGACAGTCTCTTCCTTAGAAAGAACTCTCTGCTCATACTTCTGCAGTTCTGCCCTGCGTTCTTTTGTCTCTTTTTCGAAGTCATGTCTCGCTTTTATAGTTTCTTCTTTTACTTCCAAAGAAGCTTCACGTTTCTTCGCATCTGCTGCTTTGATTGCTTCATCTATAATCTCTCTTGCTTTATCTTCTGCATTCCCGATCGTAATTTCCATTGCCTTCTTGCTTCTTGTATTCGCTACATAGGCGGATACCGGAACTGCGATAACCAGAGTTGCGATAATGGCTATAATAATACCAACCACAGGTTTCCTCCTTATTCAATTTTTTGTGTATTCACACTTATTTAATTTTATATGTTTTTAACATAAAAGTCAAGGAAGGGATACCTCTTCTGTTCGAATTATCATTGCTGTTTTTCCTTGGATCGTAAGTCCCCCGCCAAAATCAACGGAATCTCCTGTGATCAGATCAATCCCGCATCCTGCCTGAGCATCAAAATGTGCTGTAAATTCGCCATCACCACAGTTCATTGCAAAAATGATGCGGTCTTCATTCGTTCTTCTCTGGAATACAAGAACATCTGGTGCGATCGCTAATTGTAAGTAATCACCGTATTTTAAAGCTGGTGATCCAGCTCTTACTTTTGCCAATTGTGCAATATAGTTTGTTAATTCATTTTCTACTAAATCTTCTTTATGGATTCTTGGACGCAGGCTGTCATCACTTCCCTGTTCTTTCTTTCCTTCCATTCCCCATTCACTTCCATAGTAAACACCCGGAACTCCTGGCATCGCAAATTCCATTGCATAGATCAATGGTAAATGCTCTTTATCCTCTAACTGACTTGCGATTCTCTCCACATCATGGTTATCTACAAAATTATATAATGGAAGTCCTTTGTACAACGTCCATTCTTCTGGTCCAAACTGACGGTTTAGGGAATATCCGATCTCATGCATATTGTGTGTATTGAAACTTGAATATAAACCTTTATAACATTCATAATTTGTCACAGAATCCAACAGCTCTGGATTCACAAGCTGTGTGTAATCACCATGAAGCATTTCTCCGATCATCAAAAATTCTGGTTTCTTGCTGTGAACAAAGTCAACCAACACTTTCATGAAATTGCGGTTTAACATATAAGCAACATCCAGTCTTAATCCATCAATCCCTAATTTATCGATCCATATTCCGACAGATTCTAATAAATAATTTCTAACCTGTTCGTTGTCAAGATTTAATTTGACCAGTTCAAAATGTCCTTCCCATCCTTCGTACCAGAATCCATCATCATAGCAGCTATTCCCATCAAAATTAATATAGAACCAATCTTTATATGAAGAATCCCATTTCTTTTCTCTCACATCTTCAAATGCAAAGAACTCTCTTCCGACATGATTAAATACCCCGTCTAAGATCACCTGGATTCCTTCTTCATGCATGGCATCACACATCTTTTTAAAGTCTTCATTGGTTCCAAGTCTCTCATCGATCTTCTGATAATCTTTTGTATCATATCCATGATCACTGGATGAAAATACAGGTGAAAAATATACTGCATTCATTCCTAATTTTTTAATATGTGGAATCCAGTCTATCATCTCAAGAATTCCATGAGATGGCTTCCCATCTGTTAATGCTCTTAGTGAAAACACTTGATAAATCATTAATTCGTTCATTTTCATAGTCTCTTTTCCTTTCTGTCACTCTGTGCTTTTTAACGATTCAACCATATCGATCTTCTTCAATTGGAAATACACGAAGGCATTTACAAGAATCGAAAAAGCGATTGTTAGTAAAATACTGTAAATATAGCTTTGCACATAAATCTGCCTTCCAAACATGATCAAGTCAACTTCTGTTGTGAAGATTACGTATTTGTGTAAGATAATGCCTAAAATAATTCCTGCGATCGTTCCAAGGATCGTTAAAAGGATATTCTCTCGATACACATACGCTCCGACTTCACCGTCATAGAATCCAAGAACTTTGATCGTTGCAAGTTCCATTCTACGCTCGGAAATGTTAATGTTATTTAAGTTATATAATACCACAAATGCAAGAAGTCCTGCAGATACGATCAGAACAACCACCACAATATTTAAGTTATTGACCATATCTGACATTGTCTTCTCATCGTCGGCACAAAAATGCAGTGTTGAGGCTTCATCTCTTGCAAGAATCTGTTTTCCATTTTCCTGCATCTTTTTCTTAGATATATTCTTTTCAATACAATATATACCTGTCGTTTGTGCTTTTTTATGATACAGTTTCTCATAAAGTTTTGGTGTCATGTAGACTTTATGCTGCATGTAATTTTCTGTAATCTGACTTATTTTTGCTGTGATCTGTTTATCTCCAGACCGTTGGATCTTGATCGAATCTCCTTTTTTCACACCAAGCAGGGACGCTGCCTTTTCTGTTAAGATGATCCCATCATCATCTAACTGATACTTCGTTTTACTCTTTCGATCCTGAAGGCTGATATAGCCATTCAGATCTTTTTTGGACATTGGCTGGATCATCGTTGCATCCTGCTTTTTCCCATTAGCACGGATCGTCACTGCAGATTCGCTTACTTCTATCAAATCTGTCATATGTTCTTGTTTCTTTGCATACTGGATCAGATCTTCTTTCTTTGTCTCGCTGATCCCGTCTTTGTGTGTGATCGAGAAATCATAAGTAATGATCTCCCCATACTGCTTTTCTGAGATTGCTGAAATCGAATCTTTGATTCCAAATCCTAAGAGTAATAATGCCATACATCCGCCGATTCCAAAGATCGTCATAAAGAATCTCTTCTTGTAGCGGAAGAGGTTTCGCATCGTTGCTTTCCAGATAAAACTTAATCGTTTCCAGATAAATGGAATCCGTTCTAACAAAATCCTTTTTCCTTCTTTTGGAGCAACTGGACGCATTAGCTGTGCAGGTTTTTCTCTTAATTCTTTATAACATGCAGATAATACTGCTAAAACAACAACTCCAACCGCCAGTCCACCTGCCATCACAGAATATTCGATCTCTAATGGCGTATAGACATCTCCCAGTCCTGTATACATCATTTTATAAGCGTTAATGATGATCCATGGAAGCAGTTTTTCACCGATCACTGCCCCTAGAATACTTCCACTAAGCGTTGCTGCGAGGGCATAGGTCACATATTTCATTGCAATATGAACTCCACTGTATCCCAATGCTTTCATCATACCGATCTGTGTTCTCTGCTCTTCGACCATACGTGTCATCGCTGTTAAGCTTACCAGTGCTGCAACTAAGAAAAAGATGACCGGTACCACTCGTCCTAACGCTGCAATCCTGTCTGCTTCCTGTCCGTATTCCACATAAGACTGCATCTTCTCACGGTTTAAGACATACCATTTCCCTTTCTTGATATCCTTAACATCCTGTCTGGCATCTGCAATCTTCTGCTCGGCTTCCTTGAATTTCTTTTCTGCTTTCTTTCTTGATCTCTTTAATTTTTTCTCCCCGGATGAAAGTTTCGATTCTGCTTTTGCAATCTTTTTTTCTCCGGAGGTGATCTGTTTTCTTGCTGATACTAATTTTGCTTCATTTGTTTTGATCGTTTGCTTTGCTTTCTTTAGCTGGGTGCTTTTTTGATCCAAGGTTGTTTCAGCCTTTGCAATCTTTGTCTTTGCCCTGCTGATCTGTTTTTTCCCTGCATTAATCTTGCTTCTTGCTGTCTTGATCTGTTCTTTTCCTGCATTAATCTGTGCTAAGGAAGCTTTCGCTTCTTCCTGTGAGATCATTCCAGCCTGCATGGCACCCTGAATCTGCTGTTCTTTTGTCTGTAAGTTCTTCTCCTGTGTCTTTAGCTTTGCCTCCTGTGTTTTTAATTCTTTGCTTTTCGACCGAATTGTTTGTTTCTGTGTCTTTAACTGCTTTCTGGCATTCTGAATCTGTCTGATCCCTGACTGATACTGAGCTTTTGCATTCTTGATCTGCTGCTCTCCATCAGAGATCTCTTTCTTGCTTTTCGCTAATTTTGCTTTGGAATCTTTGATCTTTTGTCTGGACTTCTTTAGCTTTTTCTCGGCCTGATCTAGTTTCTTATATGCTTTTTTTCGTTCTTTTTTGAATTTCTTTTCTTTCTTGTCGATCTTCTCTTCAGCTTCTTTCTGAACAGATCTTAACCGTTTCTCATTTTCTATTTTGGAAATATCTTTGATCTCTTCTTCCAGCTGTTTTACTTTGTTTTTGTAAGCATCACTGTAGGCTCTCTCTTGCTTCGCTCCCTTCGCAGTCAGATAAACTTCTGTATAGATATCTGAGGAAAATTCTGATGGTTGCACCACAATAAAGCCTGACAACGTTCCCGTTCCAATGCCAGTGCTTCCTCTGGATCTTGAAAGATATTCTGATGAACTTCCGATTCCTGTGATCTTATAGGTTGTATCTTTCAGAGTATCCTTAAGATCATCTTCATTTCCAGAAGATAAATTTAAAACATCCCCTGTTTTCAGATCATTTTGCTGGGCATACCATTCATCTACCAGACATTCTCCCGATGCTTGTGGAAGTTTTCCATCTATGATCGTTATCTGGTTTAATTTATCAGTCTTCCCCATAACTTTGATCGCATGTTCTTCGTCACTTCCCTGCTTCCTTGCGATCACCTCTACAGAATGTCCTCCTTCGACCGACTGCACATTTTTTAACTTCCGAAGGGCTGTCAGATTCTCTTCTGAAATCCCAAGTGTTCCCATGACTTTGACATCCATCAGCCGACTTCCATCAAACTGGTGGTCTGCTGTGATATGCATATCTTTTTGTGTCACACGGATTCCTGAATAGAATGCAACGCCCAGTACAACGATAAAAAAGATTGATAAAAATCTCGGAAGGGTTCCTGTGATCGTTCTGTATATATCTTTATGTAATGCCGTTTTCTTCATACGCATTTCCTACCATTCAATCGTCTCCACCGGCTGAGGGTGTTCGTTTATCGTAATATTGCTGATCTTTCCGTTCTTCATCTCGATCACACGGTCTGCCATCGGTGCGATCGCAAGATTATGTGTGATCACAACCACTGTTTTTCCTTTCTTGTGACAGGTATCCTGCAATAATTTTAAAATAGATTTTCCTGTCTGATAATCCAGGGCACCAGTTGGCTCATCACAGAGCAAGATCTTTGGATTCTTTGCCAATGCACGTGCAATAGAAACTCTCTGCTGTTCCCCACCGGACAATTCCTTCGGGAACGCTTTGTACTTCTGTGCCAGTCCGACAAGTGACAGAGCCGCCGGCACTTTCTTTTTGATGACACGGGTTGATTTTTCTGTAACCCGCTGTGCAAATGCAATATTCTCATAAATATTACGATCCTTCAGAAGACGGAAATCCTGGAACACAACTCCAAGTCCTCTTCTGTATTTAGCAATGTTTCTGTGTTTCATACGGTTCAAATTCTGGCCGTTGACGATAATTGTACCCTCTGTCGGATTCAGTTCCTTCATGATCAATTTGATCAATGTAGACTTACCTGATCCACTGTCACCAACGATGAATACAAATTCTCCGCGCTCAATCTTCACGGAAACTCCATTCAAGGCTGCGTGACCTTTGGAATACTCCTTCGTCACATTCCTTAATTCAATCATATGTTCCTCCTAAAACTTATCTATACTCCTACGGTTCTAGTACTCTAATGTCTCCATATACTTCATATACTTTACTACCATTAAGGCAATTTTGAAAGTAATGGCATCCTCAAACACACGCAGATCCAGACCGGTACTCTTCTGAAGCTTATCCAGTCTGTATACCAGTGTATTTCTGTGGATATAGAGCTGTCTGGATGTCTCTGATACATTAAGACTGTTCTCAAAGAACTTATT
>OHUN01001263.1_pt1 | contig 11505 bp, 8 predicted proteins | sample 1579211 | NCBI WGS metagenome assembly OHUN01 (sample SAMEA3879560, study PRJEB24766) | human gut metagenome | biome: human-associated habitat; feature: feces | place: USA | collected 1985/1987
AGCCGCCGAGTACCTTCTGGCAGGATGCTGCCTGTTCTCTTGCGGAACCGTCTCCCGGTTTTACTGCGAAGATCGTGCTTCCGATTCCAAGGTTGCCTTCTCCTGCTTCCGGATACGTCTTGCGTACTTTTGCCATAACTGGTTTCAGTTCGTCTAATACTTCTAACGGACACTGTCCTGCCTCGATTGCTTTCTCGGCTTTCTGCACTTCTTTTGCACGGCCTACATAAGCAGGGTCTTTTCTGGATAATGCAAACTCCGCAAGTCCTAACGGGTTAGAACGGAACGAAGAAGTTTCTCCGGAAGGAATCAGTTCATCTGTTGTTGTAACAGGGTCGTGAATTTCTGAAACCACTTTAATAATCAGATTTTCAGGTAATGCAACCATTTCCGGCCAGTCTTTGATGTTTGGTCCAAACTGGATTTCCTGATCCGGATCTGCAACACCCTTGCTGTCAAATACGCGGTTTGCATAAATTGTCTTATCAAAATGATAGGTCGGACCTGTAAATTCCACATCACAATCCGTTGCTGCTGTAAGATACCCCTTATTGGCTGCTGTTGCCGCAATAGAACGTGCATCCATTAATGCAACGGAAGCAATCTGTCCCTTCTGCAGCTTAGAACCTTCTCTGTTCGGGAAGTTTCTTGTAGAGTGTCTGATTGAGAATGCGTTATTTGCCGGTGTATCACCTGCGCCGAAGCACGGTCCGCAGAATGCTGTCTTTACGATTGCACCTGTTGCCATTAAGTCCGCAAGTCTTCCGTTCCGTGCAAGTTCCATATAAATCGGTGTACTTGCCGGATATACACTTAATGTAAATTCGTCTGCACCGATAGAACGTCCTCTTAAAATATCTGCTGCCGCACAGATGTTTTCAAAACCACCGCCTGCACAGCCCGCGATAATACCCTGATCCACATACAGCTTACCGTCATGAATCTTGTCTGTCAGCTTAAAGTCTACCTGTCCGTCTAAGCTGACAAGAGCCTTCTTTTCACAGTCGTGGAGGATATCTTCAAGATTTGCATTGAGCTCATCAATTGTATATGTATTGCTTGGATGGAACGGCATTGCAATCATCGGCTTAATCTTGCTTAAATCAACCTTTACTACACCATCATAGTACGCAACACTGCCTGGATTGAGTTCCTTATAGCTTTCGCTTCTTCCGTGAATATCATAAAATTCCTGAATCTTTTCATCTGTTCTCCAGATAGAAGAAAGACATGTTGTTTCAGTTGTCATAACATCAATACCGATTCTAAAATCTGCGCTTAAATTAGAAACACCCGGTCCTACAAATTCCATAACCTTATTCTTTACATAGCCGTTTCCGAATACCGCAACGATAATTGCAAGCGCAACGTCCTGAGGTCCTACACCCTTTGCCGGTTCTCCTGTCAGGTTGATTGCCACAACACCCGGCATATTAATATCATAAGTCTTATTCAGCAGCTGCTTAACAAGTTCCGGACCGCCTTCACCCATTGCCATAGTACCTAATGCACCATAACGGGTATGACTGTCACTGCCAAGGATCATCTTGCCGCAACCAGCGTACATTTCTCGCATATACTGATGGATGACCGCGAAATGGGGAGGGACGAAGATACCGCCATATTTCTTGGCTGCCGAAAGACCAAACATGTGGTCATCTTCATTGATAGTCCCACCGACAGCACAGAGGGAATTGTGACAGCACGTGAGGATATAAGGCATGGGAAAATGGTCCATACCAGAAGCGCGGGCGGTTTGGATAATGCCAACATAGGTAATATCGTGGCTCGTCAGGGCATCAAATTTGATGTTCAGCTGCTCCATATTCGCGCTTTTATTGTGTTCCTTCAAGATACCATAGGCAATCGTGCCTTTTTTGGCTTCTTCTGCTGTTACTTCGCGGCCAAGACGGCTTTTCAGCGTCCCTGCCTGTTCTTCCGGAACAAGTTCCGTACCATTCAGCAAATAGGCACCCTTATCAAACAACTTGATCATGATAACTCTCCTCTCTTTGTTACCTGGCTCTTTTGGGTTATTCTTGCACCTCCATCTTATGGAGGGTTTCTACAACATATTCAGCAAATTCTTCTGCTGTCGCCCCGTCTTTATCCGTCGTAATGACGGCCTTGCGTTCCACTTTGGTACAAAAATCAAGGGCTTTAAAAAGACGGTCCCGTTTTTCAGGGTAACCAATGAATGCCATCATTTCCCCCATCGCCCGAATCAGGCTGGAAGGATCGGCATACTGGGCACGATTGTGCTCAACAAGATAGACCCCCACCCCATGGATGGCTTCAAACATGGCATACTGATCGCCAATATTGGAAGAGCTGGCCGTTCCAAGGCCTCCTTGGTATTCGGCAGCAATATCAGTGAGGATGTCGCCGTATAGGTTGGGCAGCACAAAGACCTGCATACCAGCATTGAATTCCGGGTCCATCAATTTAGCAGACAGGGAATCAATCAGTTCTTCCCGCACATGGATGCCGGGATATTCTTTTTCCATAGCATGGGCCACCTTCAGGAAATTTCCGTCGACGAGTTTGACAATATTGGCTTTTGTTGCCACCGTAATGTTGGTCTTCCCACTACTTTTAGCGTACTCAAATGCATTTCGGAACAGCCGTTCGGCTCCTGGCTTGGAAAGGATCTTGAAGTCAATGGCAAGGTCATCGCCGACGCAAATCCCTTTGTTGCCCCAAATGTATTCGCCTTCAATATTTTCTCTGAAAAAGGTCCAATCTATGCCCTTTTCAGGAATTCGAATGGGACGGACCGCTGCATAAAGCTGCAGCTGGCGGCGCAGCAAACTGTTGGCACTCAGGAGATTGGGCCACCTGTCGCCCGCACGGGGAGTCACGAAAGGTCCCTTTACAAGGATGTCACAGGCCTTGCAGGCCTCAAGAACGGCAGGCGGCAGACTCTTATTCTGACGGGCCCGTTCCTCAATGGTCATTCCTTTAATTGGAACAAATTCCACGCGTTGATCTGCGATTTCCTTTTTCAGCAATTTCCGTGCCACCAAAAGGGCTGCTTTCATGATATAGGGACCAATGCCGTCGCCGGGCATAATGCCCACCTTTACGTGGGATAAATGGAGAAAATCCTTACGGGGCGGCGCTTTCCTAATCCCTTCGATGCGGTCAAGATCCTCTTCAATGAGTTTCCCAAAAGCTTGCTTAGCGCGTTCAATCATTTCTTCACGGTTCATGCTGGTCTCTCCTTTTTGGTTCCATAACGGCCACGCGGCCTTTTGGTTCCATTGTAGGAAATCCCAAGCAATAAGGCCAATACTTATCCTCCCATAAGGATTATACGAAATTTTCTATGTATTTTACCAATTCGGATTTGCGATTCATATCCATCAGAATTTCTAATTGATATTTTTAATTTTATATATAATTTACAAATCTTTCCCTTATTTAAAGGAACAGACCGCCGAGGAAGAATACATGAAACGCCGCCATCACAACATTGATACTCACATTTGCCACGGATAAGAGAAAAAGCGTCTTGAACATAGTGTTCATTTCCTCTGTCGTCGTTGGTTTGGAAGCAGAATAACTTGACATGATGATGGCACCGCCCGTCGATAATGGGCTGATGGCTGCAGCAAAACTGGTCGCCGTAATGGCAGAGATAAGTTCTACATAGTTTGTCTGTCCGGCAAACGTCCGAGCAATCTCGTCAGCGATTGGAAACAGCGTCGGCATGACAACACCCGTCGTAGAGCTGACCCAGGATAGAATCCCGCTTGATGCGGCAATGATGGGTACCGCCGTCTGGGCCGTCATATGGCTAGCAAGAAAGTCAGATACCAGCTTTATTCCACCAAGCTTTGTCAGGACATTCACAAGGACGCCCACACCGCAGATCATCATCAAAGTGCCCCAGGGAATTTGACGAATAGCCGTTTTTTCATCGGCACAATGCAGTATGATCAGGACAGAAGCTGCCGCAAAGGCAAAAAGTCCCGTATCAAACTTAAAACCAATACAAAAAATAACCATAGCCACAATCGAAGCCATCGTAATTTTCTGATTGCGATTAAAGGCGGGAATTTCAGAGAGCTTCAGTGGATTTTCCGAGTTGACGCGCCACCCCTTGTAGCCGATATAGACAACAAGCGTAAAGACAAAGCCGGACAGTAACGTAGATAGGAAGAGATGCGTCCCAAAGCCTTGGTAACCCAGCGGCTCAGAAAGATTCTTGGCAAGGATGCCTGTCAAGGAAAGAACAGAGGCACAGCCCGCATTGGCTCCCAGTTTTGCATAAAGGGCCGTTGCCATGGGATTGATCTTGAGTTCGAAGGCAAGATAGACGGCAAAGGTCGTCATCAAGATTCCAGCAGCAATATGTCCAGGACCAATGGCTGAAATGAAAGCAGAAAGCACAAACATCAAGATGGGAATCAAGTAGGTCCGCTTCCCTACAAGAGCGACGACCTTCTTGGAAAAAAGATTGAGCGTCCCATTGGCAGAGGCCATCCCAAACAGAAAGGTAACCCCAACCAAGGTCACAAACATGGAACTTGAAAAACCTGCAGCAATCTGCTTGGCACTCATCTGTCCATAGGAACCGAGCAGAAAAGCGGCGCCAATGGAAAAGAAGCCTATATTGACTTTTTTGATAAACCCAATGGCAACGACAACGGCAAGAACAATCAATGAAATCAGGGATAGATCCATCATGATGCCTCCTTACGAGCAGTGGATTCAGTAGGAAATAGGGGCTACGCCTTTCATCAATAGACGGGCCGTTCGATACCCATACGTTTCTTTAATGAAAGGAATCGACTGGCCCTTTTCGGTTTCAACGCCGCAAACAAGCGTGCCGGAACCATGACCAATCCTGATTTCAGGAAGCTTACCGCAGGGGGAAAGAATGCTATGGACAAGGGTCCCTGGAATTGCGGCGGCAGCTGCCGTACACATCGCGCCTGTCATGGCATAACTGGGATGGGCCTTTTGCATGCTCATCATGCGTCCCAAAAGGTCAATCTCGGATGCCTTGATTTCTGTGCCCTGAGCCGTCGTGTAAAAAGTCGGTGGTGCAACAATGGTCATCTTCGGAATTCCCGGTGTTTCCCAAGCAGCCTTTTCCCAATGATCGGTCAGCCCCAATAGGACAGCTGCCTTTCCTCGGATACATTCCAAGAGTCGGAGCAGGGCTTCGTCTTTATTGATTTCTTCCGGCTGTTCCGTTCCATTCATCTTTATGGAATCAGCTGTTACAAAAACCAAGGGATTTGCTGCGTCGACAATGGAAACGGGCAGGCGGCCAAAATCGGGGATCTCAAGTTCATCCACCCCATTTCCCGTTGGCAGGATGCCTTTACCAAGGGTACCGCTGGGATCAAGGAATCTAAGCTTGATGGGAGCGGCCGTACCGGGCACGCCAGCAATAGTATAGTCTCCGTCATAACACACCTGGCCATCTGCTGTATTGACCGTTTCAACAATGATTTTCCGGGTATTCGTATTAAAGATCCTGACGGTTGTTTCTTCTCCGACAGCTGGGACGAGACCTTCTTCAATCGCAAAGGGACCGACACCGGATGATATATTACCGCAGTTTCCTCCATAACTGACGACGGGCTTATCCACAGATACTTGGGCAAAGGTGTAATCCACATCGGCATCAGAGCGACTGGATTTTTCGATAATAGCGACCTTGCTGGTTACGGACTGGGAACCGCCAAGTCCGTCGATCTGTTTGCGGTCAGGGCTTCCCATGAGTTTCAAAAGGACGCTGTCCCAATCCTTCCTTTCAGGCGGCATATCCTTTCTTAATAGATAAGCTCCTTTACTCGTTCCCCCACGCATCAACGTGACAGGAAGTTTGATCTTTGTTGTCATCATGAACCCTCCTTATTAGATAGGTAACAGTCATCGTTATTTTCTGAAAACATCATAACAAGAAAAACCTCATAATTTAAATTCATAAAAATTATTTTTAACATGGTAAAAGCGAATGGTTTTATTGGTGGGAGCATGAAAAAGTGCCGCTTTGCCATGCTTTTTTCCAGTGGACTAATGGTATAGATGGTGCTTCGGTTCATGTCATACGTTCATAAAAAAAATAATAATCATGGTTTTTATGAATAGTTTGGGTTATAATTGGTTAAAGATGATTTACAATCTGGAAGAAAGGAGTACAGCCAATGGATTTTCGAGATCTGACCTATCTTCTGGCCATTGCGCGCCAGCAAAATATCACGCGGGCGGCAGAATCCCTCTACCTTAGCCAGCCCACCCTCTCCAAGTTCTTAAAAGGCCTTGAAGGAGAACTTGGACTTCCTTTGTTTGAGAGATTGGGTAATAAATATATCCCAACCTATGCCGGTGAACAGTACATAAAAAAAGCCAAGGAAAGCCTGGCCCTCAAAAAAGAACTCGATCAGCAGATGGGCGATATCATAAAAAACAATGAAGGCTATTTATTGGCTTCCCCGCAATGCGGGGTACGTATATGCTTCCCTGCACGCTGCCTATTTTTCATGATAAGTATCCCAATGTAAGGATTGACCTTCACGAAGCAAATTCCGAATCCCTCATCCAAATGATTATTGAAGGGGACATTGACCTGGCTTTTTTCAATTTTGTAGAGGCCAATCCCGCTCTCGCCTACACCGTCATCAGTCATGAAGAACTGGTGCTTGTCATGAGTGCCCAGCATCCCTTTACGCGCTATGGAAGGAAACGGCCGGGCTGTAAATATCCTTATATGGACCTTCATTTCCTAAAAGACCAAGATTTCATCCTTCAAAACCGGACGCAGCACACACGGCTGATTGTGGATAGGATCTTTCATAAACGCCACATTGAACCCCACATTATCCTTGAAACAAGCAATATCCAAGCAGAAGCCGAGCTGGCAGCACGGAATTACGGCTTTACCTTCATTACGGAAACCCATTTGAAGTATATTCCCAACCGCGACCAATTAGCCTTGTTTTCAATCGGATCTCCTAAGACAACCGTTGATTTTGTAGCAACGTATCGAAAAAATTCCTACCTCCCTTTCCACGCCAAGGAATACATCAAGGTGGTCAAGGAGTTCACCTGATACGTCTCACGCATCCAAAACGCCCACATAGAAACAACACTGCCTGTCAAATCTCTTTTCTCACAACGGTTGGTCTTATAACGAAAATAACAATCAAATGCCCCCAGCCACGTGATTGGCAAGGGGCATTTGATTAAGTTACAGGAAGGAGCGGCTCATAAATATAAAACTCCCTGCCGCCATCGCAGCAGGGAGTTTCGGGTCGTATCGCTTAGATCTTGTTCTTGCAGTCGCCCGTTTCCATGTATTCCTTCAGGTTTTCATAGGTCGTTTCAACCATGTTCTTGACAGCTTCGTCAGTGAAGGAACCCAGATGCGGGGAAAGCAGGACTTTCGGGTACAGGTCGATGAGTTTTTGGAATATAGCATTCGGGGCCTTACCGCCTTCAAAGTCCTTACCGAACAGATCGGCTTCGCCGTCCAGCGTATCAGCAGCAAAACCACCGAGCTTACCGCTTTCTATGGCTTCGATGACAGCTTCCGTGTCAACGAGCTGGCCGCGGGCAGCGTTAACAAGGATGGCGCCGTCTTTCATCTTGCTGATGAATTCACGGGTAACCACCTTGCCGTTTTCTTTGATGTACGGGCAGTGCAGGGAGATGACGTCGGACACTTTCAGCAGTTCGTCCATTTCAACCTGCGTAGCATAGTCATCGATGCCTTTGATCTGGAAGACATCCTGACCGACAACTTTGGCACCCATACCGTGGAAGATCTGGGCGCAGACGCGGCCGATACGGCCAAGGCCGATTACGCCAACGGTGCAGTTGCGGATTTCCTTGGAGAACATATGCTTATCAACAACGAAGTTGCCTTTGTGAGCTTCGCTCGTCGTGTATGCCAGATGTCTCAGGAGCATCATGGCATGGGTAACAGCCAGTTCGGCAATGGCGTTCGGAGAATAACCGGGAACAAATGCCATCTTGAAGCCCAGTTCCTTGGCATAGGGAATATCGATATGGTCCTTACCAACCGTTCTGGTCAGTACATACTGAACACCGAGTTTCTTGTAGATATCGAGATTCTGTTTGTTGGCAAAGCAGTTACCACGCAGGATAACAGCATCAAAACCTTTTGCCATTTCAGCCGTTTCCGGAGTATTCAGGTAATCGGGGACACATTTGATGTCATACCCAAAAGCCTTATTGCTGCTCTCAAAAATCGGTTCTTCAACGTCTCTGACGCCATAACACAAAACCTTCATGACAATACCTCCTAATTAAAGTAGCCCTTTGTTTGGGGTGATGCACAGCACCACACCCGTCTCCCCTATTCTAACATAAAAATCTGTATTTTCCTATATATTTTGTATTTTGTATACACTTTAATTTTCATAAAGGCCTAAAAATAAAGAGGGACGCCGCATGCGCCCCCCCTCTTTCATTATTTTTCAGCTTTCCAAAGTCCATGCAGGTTGCAGTAAGCATAAGCAGCAACGACATCATCACTGGGAGCCAGTGCAAAAACCGCGACAGGATCAGCCCCTGGTTTCAGTTCCTTTCTCTGATTGCCTTCCTTGGTTTCCAGGGAAATCCATTCGATATAGTGTTCATCAAGCATGGGATGGGTAACGGAACCAACCTTGACCGTCACGAGGTTTTCCTTGACTTCAATGACGGGAACGTGTTTTTCTTGGGCTGCATCAACGGTATTCGGAACGATTTCCTGCATCTTTTCGCCGCAGCAAATGACAGGGACACCCGTTTCCTTTACAACAGCGATGATTTTACCACAATGACTGCATCTGTAGAATTTTTGTTCCATTTTCTCGTCCTCCTTTGATTTTCACGCACAAAATACGTGGCCTCCTTGAATGTTTGGACAATCGTTGTCCTACTTCAAGTATATCATATCAAAGGGCTCCTGTACGAAAAAAGTTGTGAAAATTATGTTTCCGTATCCCTTAGCGATTACGAGACTTGAGGGCCCGGTCAATTTCTCGTTTGGCCGACCGGTCCGCCATATCGCGCCGCTTGTCATAAAGTTTTTTACCAGTTGCAAGGGCCAGTTTTACTTTCACAAGGCCATGGGAAAAATAAAGGGTCAGAGGAACCAAGGTAAAGCCTTTTTCCTTGGTCTTACCTATGAGTTTTGCAATTTCCCGTTTATGCATGAGCAGCTTGCGGTCACGCCGCGGCTCATGGTTGAAGATATTGCCATGGTCATATTCACTGATGTGAAGGTTGTATAAATATAGTTCCCCCGATTTGGTAATGGCAGCATAACTGTCCTTCAGGTTGGCCTTACCAGCACGGAGGGACTTGACTTCTGTGCCGGTAAGCACGACGCCTGTTTCAAAGGTTTCATGAATGGCGTAGTCATGGCGGGCTTTTCTATTTTCTGCGATGATTTTGACGTTTGTTTTTTCCATGCTGACTTCCCTTCTGACGTGTACCGCCTCTTTTTTGGGTCTGTGAGGCCAGTTTATTGCGGCCGCCTTTCTTTACGGTCTGTTTTTTAGGCGTCCTTTTCTTATCTGACGGAACGGTTTCCTTTCGAGCTGTGACAAAAGTTTCGAATTCGGGAAGGATAAAATCAATCTTGCGTTCTTCCACACTGACATGGAAGACCTTGATCCTTACAGGGCTGCCAAGGCGGTAGCTCTTTCCGCCATGCTCCCCGACAAGGGCAAAATGTTCCTCATCATAACGATAATAATCGTCAAGGAGACTCGAGATATGGACAAGGCCTTCAATACCGTTTTCGAGCTGGACAAACATGCCAAAGCTTGTGACGCCGGAAATCGTTCCATCAAATTCCTGTCCTACATAGGGCAGCATATACTCCGTCATCTTGAGTTCATCCGTTTCCCGTTCTGCCTCAATGGCAAGGCGTTCCCGTGTCGAGGCATGGCTTGCCATGAGGGAAAGCTTATCGTTCAAGTTTTCCTTTTCCTTCTTGGAAAGTTTCTGCCCCGTCCGCTGCTCCTTGAGGAGACGATGGACCAACAGATCTGGATAGCGCCGGATGGGAGAGGTAAAATGCGTGTAGTCCTTGGCAGCAAGGCCAAAGTGGCCCACATTTTCCGTTTGGTACACAGCCTGCTTCATGCTCCGCAGGGCGAGGGTGGAAATCATGCCTTCTTCGGGTTTTCCCTTCACCTTGCGCAGGGCCATTTGAAGAACTTTAGGCCGCATCTTGCCCTCAATCTTGAGAACGGTCCCAAACTGGGCCATGATCTTTGAAAGGCTCTGCATCCGGTCCTCATCAGGCACGTCGTGGACACGGTAAATAAAGGGATAATGATGCTTAGTCATATGGGCGGCTACGGTTTCGTTGGCAGCGAGCATAAATTCCTCGATCATCATTTCCGCAATGGTTCTGTGCCGCAGATGAACGTCGATGGGCCGTTTTTTCTCATCCAGAATAACCTTCACTTCAGGAATCTCGAACTCAATCGCACCCCGTCTCACCCGTTTTTTATGGAGGATCGTGCAAAGTTCCTCCATGGTTTCCAACATAGGCACAATATCGCTGTATTTTTCCCGCAGGGCCGTGTCACGGTCCGTGAGGATTTTTGCCACATCAGGATAGTTCATGCGATGCCGGGAGGCAATCACGCTGGGCGCAATATCATAGGAAAGGACCTTCCCTGTCTTACCGGAAATAACCATTTCACAGCTCATGGTAAGACGTTCTTCCCCTTCATTGAGGCTGCAGATGCCATTTGACAAAAGGGGCGGCAGCATGGGAAGGACGCGGTCAACCAAGTAGACGCTGGTGCCTCGGGCATAGGCCTCCCGATCAAGTTCACCGCGGGGCCGCACATAGTGACTGACATCGGCAATATAGACGCCAAGGAAGTAATCCTCGCCCCGTTTTTCGGCATAAATGGCATCGTCAAGGTCCTTGGAATCAACGCCATCGACGGTGATGATTGGCCATTTGCGCCGGTCAAGACGCCCTTTAAGATCCTTTTTAGGGATGACTTGCGGGACAAGCTGGGCGGCTTCCTTGACTTCTTTGGGAAAATCAAGGGGCAGGTCCTTATCCTTGATGATGGAGATGATATCAATGCCCACATCGCCCTTTTTGCCAAGGATTTCCGTAATGGTTCCTTCTGCTTTTTGACGTCCGTTGGGCCAGACCGTAATCTTGACGACAACCTTGTCCCCGTTGCGGGCATTCAGGAAGTCCTTGCGCCTCACATAGATATCCTGTCCAATATGGCGGTTATCAGGGGTAACAAAGCCAAAATCCCCACTGCGCGTAAAAGTCCCGACAAAACGTTCATGGGCCCGCTCCAAAATACGGATGACCTTTCCCTCACGCCTTCCCCCATAGCCATGGTCACTGACCCGTGCGATTACAAGGTCCTCGTTCATCGCACCGGATAAGTGCATCGCGGGGATGAAAAGATCACCTTCCTCCGTCTTTTCAAGGGGTACAACAAACCCATACCCTTTCTGCGTGACCTGCAGGCGCCCTGTGACAAG
>OHUN01001264.1_pt1 | contig 11502 bp, 10 predicted proteins | sample 1579211 | NCBI WGS metagenome assembly OHUN01 (sample SAMEA3879560, study PRJEB24766) | human gut metagenome | biome: human-associated habitat; feature: feces | place: USA | collected 1985/1987
CCGCCGCGGGAACGGCGGTGTTGTCGGAACGCTGGTTGATGGCCTGGGCCGCCTCGCCGGTGGTGACGTCGACGGTGCGAAGCGCCTTTGGAATGGATGGAATCGGCTTCATCGCGGCACGCACCACAATCGGCTGGCCGTTGGACATGCCGCCTTCGATTCCGCCCGCACGATTGCTCAGACGTGTGATGCGGCCATCGTCGCCAACCACCATTTCGTCGTGCGCCTGGGAGCCGGGACGCATCGCCTCAAGGAAACCGTCCCCGATCTCCACGCCCTTGATGGCCTGGACGCCCATGACGGCACTGGCCAATGCCGCGTCCAGCCTGCGGTCCGATTCAACGTACGTGCCGATTCCAGCCGGAACGCCGTATACCACGACCTCGATCACGCCGCCTAAGGTATCGGCGTTCTCCTTGGCCTCGTCGATGCGTGCGATCATCTGCTGTTCGGCCGTCTTATCCAATGTGCGCACCGGCGAAGCGTCCAATGCTTCGAGGTCCTCAGGCTTCGGCAGCACCGCATTCTGCGGGTCGGTGATGCCAGCACCACCGATTGACAGCACATGGGAGACGGTACGTATGCCCAACGTCTGTTCAAGGAACTGCTTGGCGACCTCACCTAAGGCCACACGCGACGCGGTCTCACGTGCGCTGGAACGTTCCAGCACTGGACGGGCGTCGTCGAAACCGTACTTGCGCATGCCAGTCAGATCGGCATGCCCCGGACGGGGACGGGATAGCGGCGCGTTGCGGCCTTCGCGCGGAATGTCATGGTCAAGCGGATCGGCGCTCATCACCTCGGTCCATTTCGGCCATTCGGTATTGGCGATCTCGATGGCGACGGGAGAGCCGATGGTCTCGCCGAAACGCACACCGGTGAGCATGCGGACCTTGTCCTGTTCGAATTTCATGCGCGCACCACGGCCATATCCGAGACGTCGGCGTGCCAATGCGCCGACGATATCCTCAGTAGTGACGTGGATGCCCGCAGGCAGCCCCTCGATCATGGCGACAAGCGCTTCGCCGTGCGATTCACCTGCTGTCTGCCAGCGCAACATGCCAACACTCCTTTTCTGCCAAATACGATTCGTGGACTATCTTAACGGTATGTGGTACATGATTTGCCTGCCGAGTCTGCTCTGTGGAATGGCCGTCAGCGTTGAGGATATCCGGGCACGACGCATTCCACGCATGTGGATCGCCGTAGGGTGTTTGGCGCAGGTCATTGTGGACATCACGTATGCGTTGTCCGTTAATTCACTGTTTCTGGCATTGCAGGCTCTGTTGTTCGCCGCGTTATCCGCCGTGCTGCAATGTGCGCTTGCGCTCATCAAGCCAGGGGCTTTGGGATTCGGCGACGTCACCACGACGTTGCTTATCGGCCTGTTTCCAGTGGTGTTCTGGTGGTTTGCGATTAGTGTGCTGGGGCTGCTGTGGCTTGCGATTTGGACACGGTTCGACCCGCAGAAGCATACGCGATTCGCCGGTAAGACGCCGTTCGCCCCGACCATTGTCGTGGCCGGGGCGATAAGCATCGCGATGCACGCGTTGTGTTAATGCGTGATACCGTCAGTTGGCATTCGCGTTGTTGCTTTTGTATTCGTCGCGAATCTTCCAGAATTCGTCTTCGGTTTCCACGAACTTCGTCTCGCCGGTCTTGAGGTTGGTGGTGACGAAGTACAGCCATTTGCCTTCCGGAGGATTCATCGCGGCTTGGATAGCGGAATCGCCGGGATTGCTGATCGGCGTCGGAGGAAGTCCTTTGTTCACGCGAGTGTTGTACGGGTTGCTTCCATCCTCAAGCTGCTCGTCTGTCAGCTTGCTGCCTGTGGTGTTGAACCCGTAGGCAACGGTGCTGTCCATGCCCAACGGCATGTCCTGGTCGATTCTGTTCAGGATGACCCTCGCCACCTTACCGTAATCGTCAGGATTGCATGCCTCGGATTCGGCGATGGACGCGATGTTCATGATACGTTCGCGTTCGCTTCCATCTGGCACGCCCAATGTGTCCAGTTTGTTGACGCGTGCCGTGACCATTTCCTTGAGGATGTCCTTGGCGGACTTGTCCTGGACGCTGTAGGATCCGGGCTCAAGCCATCCTTCGAATTTGCCACCCGCTTCATCTGGCAGAATGCCCGCGCCGCCACCGTCGATGACCGCTTGGAATTCGGACACGTCCTTGCCTGACATCTTGGCCGCGTTGGCGATGACATCGGACACCCGTTCGCCGGCCTTGACTTCGGCGAAACCGCCGGCCTTGCTTTGGTCGGACAGGATCTTGACGACATCGGCCGCTTTCATATGCGTCTTCAACGCGTACGAACCCGGGTAAAGCGTCGCGCCGGCGGCCGCGACTGCGGAGGTGAACGCCGATTCGGATTTGACGATGTCCGCCTTGACCAGATTTCGTGCGATTTCGGCTGCGCCTTGTCCGGTTTCCACGGTGAACGTCGTGTCTTTGTCTCCCGAACCGGTGTAATCCTCAATCTGGATTTGCGAGCCGTTGGCGTTCATTTGCCTGAGATGTTTAACCATGCGCACACCGAAAAAGCCGCCGACGACGACAAGAATGACAACGACGGCAGCCGCGATGATTGTGACATAGCGACGACGACGTTGTTGCTCACGTCGTTTACGCATGTCGCGTCGCGATTTCGGCGGTTGCGGCGGCAACGCGGCATCGAATGACGAGCCCGCTGACGTATCATCGACCCACTGCGCGTTATCGGAGAAAAAATCGTTCAGATTATCGGTCAAAGGTCTCTCTCCCCTTACTCTCTGCTTCGGTCGAGCGCCGTCTGCAAAATCACCACCGCAGATTGCTGGTCGACCATCGGACGGTGCTTGCGTCCGCCGATGCGCGCATCGAACAACTGATGATGTGCGGTCACTGTCGTCAGACGCTCATCCACCAATTCAATGGTGGGAACCCGCGTCACCGAATATGATTCATCCTCCACGGCCGCATGCAGTCGTTTTTCAAGATTGACGGACCAGCGTCTCGCTTTTTTGGCGCTTTTCCCCTCTTCGCCGTTCAGCAGCAACGGCAGGCCAATCACCACATGGTCCACCGACTCGTCCCCAATGACGTCGATGACTTCATCCAACGCGCGGAAAGAATCCCCATACACTTGAATATTGCCTATGGGATGTGCGAGGGTGAGCTCAGGATCGGACAACGCAAGTCCGACCCGAGCATCACCCAGATCGATACCAAGCCAAACCATGCTTGGAGAATCAGCCCTTCAGAGCCTGGCCGGCCAATGCCTCAAGTGCCTCGTCGATCTTGGTGGCGTCCGCGCCGCCACCCTGTGCGAAGTCCGGCTTGCCGCCGCCACCACCGCCAAGAACCTTGGAAGCGCCACGGACCAGATCACCAGCCTTGATGCCTTGCTTGCGTGCCGCTTCGTTGGTTGCCACGGCGACCATGGGCTTGCCGTCCTCGTTCATGCCGGCAAGAGCCACCACGACCGGAGCATCTTCGCCGAGCTGGCCGCGCACGTCGAGCACGGTCTTGCGAAGCGCGTCGAAGGAGCCGAAATGTCCAACGTTCTTCTTGGCGACCTTGACCGGAGCCGAGGAAGCTTTGGCCTCAGCCACCAGCGTTGGCACAGAGGCCGCAAGCTGGGACTCGTACATTGCGGCAAGACGACGGTCGGATTCCTTGAGCTTGGCAAGCAGCATGTTCACACGCTCGGCGAGTTCGTCGGGACGGGCGTTGACCATGTCGGAAAGCTGGGAAACCAGCGCGTGCTCGCGGGCGTTGAACTCATACGCGCCCTGGCCGACGACCGCGTCCACGCGGCGCACGCCGGAACCGATAGACGCCTCGGACATGATGTTGATGGCGCCGATCTTGCCGACGTGGTCGATATGGGTGCCACCGCAGAGCTCGCGGCTCCAGCCGTCCTCGCCGATGGACACCACACGCACGATGTCGCCGTACTTCTCGCCGAACAGATGCATGGCGCCAAGAGCGATGGCGTCATCGAACTTCATTTCCTGAGTGGTGACGGCAAGGTTCTCACGAAGCTTCTCGTTGACGCGGGCTTCGACGGCGTTCATGGCGTCCTTGCTGGGGGCGCTGGACCATTGGAAATCGAAGCGCAGACGGTTCGGAGCGTCTTCGGAGCCACGCTGGGTGGCCTGCGGACCAAGTTCCTCACGCAGCGCCTTGTGCACCATGTGGGTGGCGGTGTGGGAACGTGCAATGGCTCCACGGCGCTCGAGATCGATGTTCGCGTTGACTTCGGCGCCCACAACCAGCGTGCCTTCGGTCAGACGGCACTGGTGGACGATAAGGTCCTTGATCGGCTTCTGCACGTCGTCGACCTCAAGCACCGCGCCATCGTCGGACAGAATCTCGCCCTGATCGGCGAGCTGGCCGCCGGCCTGCGCGTAGAACGGCGTGCGGTCGAGGATGACCTCGATGTTGGCCGGGCCGGTGACGGCGGGAACGGAACCCTTGCCCTCCTGCATAATGCCCAGAACCTTGGCACGTGCGGACATGTCGGTGTAGCCAAGGAAGTCGATCGGCTGGAGCAGGGTCTTCTTGAAGTCGTCATAGACGGACAAATCCACGTTGTGGCGCTTCTTCAGCGCGTCCGCACGGGCACGGCTCTTCTGTTCGGCCATCAGCTCGCGGAACTTGGCTTCATCCACCTTCACGCCCTGGTCGGCGGCCATTTCGAGCGTGATTTCAATCGGGAAGCCGTAAGTGTCATGCAGCTTGAAGGCATCCTCGCCGGACACGAGATCCGAGCCGCCCTGCTTGGCCTTCGTCACGGCCATGTCGAAGATCTCGGTGCCGGATTCGAGCGTGCGGCGGAACGCGTCCTCCTCACCGTAGGCGGCTTCGGACACGTCGTGGAAGGTGTCGTTAAGCTCCGGATAGCTCGGTTCCATCGCGGCCTTGGAGGTCGGCAGCAAGGTCGGCATGACCGGCTCTGTCACGCCGAGCTCGCGCATGGCCTTGACGGTTCGACGCAGCAGGCGGCGCAGCACATAGCCACGGCCGTTGTTGGACGGACGGACGCCGTCGGACATGATCATCAGCGCGGAACGCACGTGGTCGGCCACGATACGGAAACGCACGTCCATGGCCTCGTCATCGCCGTAGGTGCGGCCGGAAAGCTTCTGCGCGGCTTCGATGACCGGGAAGACCTCGTCGGTCTCATAGATGTTCTGCTTGCCCTGCATCAGATAGGCGAGACGTTCCAGACCGGCGCCGGTATCGATGTTCTTGTTCTCAAGCTCGCCGACGATATGCAGGTCGGTCTTGGACTTGACGTTGTCGACCTCGTAGTTTTCGAACACGAGATCCCAAATCTCAATGTAACGGTTCTCGTCGGCGATCGGGCCGCCTTCGACACCGTACTTTGGACCACGGTCTACATAGATTTCGGAGCACGGACCGCCAGGGCCAGGGCCACCGGTGGTCCAGAAGTTATCTTCCATACCCATGATCTGGATATGTTCAGGATCGACGCCTTCGTTCTTCCACATCGAGCGGGCTTCCTCGTCGTCGGTGAAAGTGGTCATCCACAGTTTCTCCGGATCGAAGCCGTAGCCGCCCTTATCCTGCGGAGTGGTCAGCAGCTCATACGCATAGTGGATGGCCTCCTCCTTGAAGTAATCACCGAAGGAGAAGTTGCCAAGCATCTGGAAGAACGTGCCGTGACGGGTGGTCTTGCCGACCTCGTCGATGTCCAGAGTACGCACGCACTTCTGGTTGGAAGCCATGCGGTGCTTCGGCGGGGTCTGCTCACCCATGAGGTACGGGATGAACGGAACCATGCCAGCGATGGTGAACAGAGTGGTCGGGTTCGGAGAAATCAACGATGCCGAAGGAACGACAAGATGATCGTGCTGTTCGAAATAGTCAAGAAAGCGCTTCGCGATTTCAGAAGTGCGCATGTGGATTTGAGCTCCTTTGTTGTTGGAGGCCTGATGCCTTCCAAACGTGTGATTGGTTGCTTGAGCGTATCTGTCGGGCGGAAAACGACTACTCGTTCCGCGCCGCATATTTGCTGTTAAGTTCAGCCTCGCGGGCTCGACGCGTGGCATTGAACTCATTGACCAGACCTTCAAGCGTGCGCATGGTCACATGGTCCTGGTCGGGACCAAGCAGGAATTGGCGGGCGGTGTCCGGTGTGTTGGCTTTAACGTATGCCTGCGCTTTTGTGACAGCGACGACACCGATGCCCACGCCGATGGAGACCCAGAAAAGACGCTTGAACATCACTCCCCCTTATTGCCTGCCGCGTGATTGACGTCTCTCTTAGCCAAGAAAGACTGCACAGTGGACTTCAACGCATAGGTGGCGGACGCAACCTTGATGACGGGCTTGCCCAAGAACGATCCATATAGATCAGTCAGCGCGCCGACATTATTGGCCGTGGTGGACGCCGCGGCGGAGATCTTGTTGACATCCTCCAGGGACTTGTTCACCTGCTGCACCGTGGTCACGCTCTCGTCAAGCGCCGGAATCGCATGGTCTCCGGTGTCTTTGACGGTCTGCGCGATCTGGTCGAACAATTTGCCGAGACGGATCAGCGGGTAGATCATGAAACCGGCAAGCACCGCGAATGCAATTGCCGCAATCAGACCGGCGATCTCTCCAACACCCATCTTGTACCTCTTTTCAGCTCCACGGTTGCCCGCGAACACAATACCCGCATAAGACTAGTAAAAAGCCACGACTGTGGCAAATACGTTCACTGGTTGTACGAGACCACACTCACCGCGCGGTCCATGGGTTCGTTCGTGTCAAAATCAAGGCAGGTCACCGAACCGTTGGCCGGACGTTCGCTCAAATCGTATCCTTCCGGGGCGAATCGGTGCATAAGGCTCAACAATGTATTGCCGTGGGAGATCTGCAGCACGTGGTCGCCGTCCTTAAGCCGAGGGTTGTCCGCAATCAAAGCGAAGCCGTCCTCCACACGATGCCAATACTCGTTATCGGATTCGGCGTCATGGAACGGATCGGCTTCTTTGAGAAAGTCGCGGGTGGCGGCAAGCCCGTATTTGCGGACGATGTCGTTGTAGTTCTTCGCACCATGGGGACCACCGGCAGCGGTCCATGCGACGGACATGTCCTGTCCCTCGAAATAACCGTAGAACTGCTCACGGAAATGCATGTCGCTGACCAGTGACGGACGAACGTGTCCTGCGGCTTCGTTCGCATCGAGGATCCGTTGTGCCGTCACCTGGGCGCGTGTGGTGTCGGAGCAGTATGCCGCGGCGAACTCAATGTCCCGGAGTTTGGCGGCGGCCTTGTCCGCATCGGCAAGTCCCGCATCGGTCAACGGGGAATTCGACCATCCCTGGAGTCTGTTATATCGGTTGAAGAACGTCTGTCCGTGACGGACCAGATGAAGATGAAGCAACATGGTTTCCATGGTACCTGTGGAATCAGCCAAACGACATGCCGCCGGAAACGCCATAAAAAAAACGAGAAGCCTCGCAACCGTAACGGCTGCGAGGCTTTCGCTGTATGTCCTTAAACTGTATGTTCTTACAGTATGGTGATCCAGATCAGCGGGCGTAGAATTCGACCACGTACTGGATGTTGACCTGCACCGGGATCTCCTCGGCTTCAGGCTTGCGGGTCAGGGTGGCCTTCAGGGAAGGCAGGTTGACGTCCAGGTAGCCCGGAACCGCCGGCAGCACATCGCGGTGCACACCTTCGGCAGCGGCCTGGAACGGAACCATGGTCTGGCTCTTGGCCTTGACCTGGATGGTCTGGCCCGGCTTGACGCGGTAGGACGGACGATCGACGATGTTGCCATCGACGAGGATGTGGCGATGGACCACGAACTGGCGAGCCTGGGCGGTGGTGCGGGCGAAGCCTGCACGCAGGACCAGAGCGTCGAGACGGGTCTCAAGATCGGTCAGCATGGCGTTGCCGGTCTGGCCGGCGGTGTGGGTGCCCTTCTCGTAAGCGGCGCGGAGCTGCTTCTCGGAGATGCCGTACTGGGCGCGAAGACGCTGCTTCTCGCGCAGACGCACTGCGTAATCGGATTCAGTGCGGCGACGGGTGCGGCCGTGCTCGCCAGGAGCATACGGACGCTTTTCGAAGATGCGCTGAGCCTTAGGGGTCAGAGCGATGCCGAGGGCGCGGGAAAGACGCACCTGACGGCGGGAACGCTGAACGTTCGTCATTGGTTTAATCCTTTGTTTGTTCTGTCGTTGTCTGAACGGAACGTATGCCGAAGTCCGGCATACGCTGAGCCAGCCTCTCCAGTGCTTCTTCGCGCAATGCGCGAACGGCTTGACCCGCAATGCAGAACACCACGGATGGCCGCCGACCCACTGATGGGCTAAGACTCCAGACGGCATACGTCCTTCCGGGCGCACACCAATCGCTAATCATACACATGGGGGACGGACGAGATGCTCCGATTCACCTACATCGGCATGTCTTAAAAACGTCAGGCCCGAGTAAGCACTCCCCTATCCATACGATAGGTATGGTCCACATAAGCAAGCGCGTCCGGATCATGGGTAACCATAAGCACCGAGGTACCGTCATCCGCTACTTGCCGCAGCAGCCGCATGACGATTGCGGTGCTTTCGGCATCCAGATCTCCTGTCGGTTCATCGGCGATCAGCAGTTTCGGCTTGTTCATCAACGCTCGGGCGATGGAGACGCGGCGCATCTCGCCACCAGAGAGCTCCTTCGGATAGCATGTCGCAAGCTCGCCTACAAGCAGTTGATCCAACAGATGTTGCGCGCGTTGCGTCAAATGGTCGGGCTGAGATGAAGAAGCCGTCTGCGTCGAAGCTGGTTGGACGACGTCGGGAAGGCCATCGACCACGACGGAAGACGCCGTCTGTTCCTGTGATTGTGCGTCATTCGTCCGTTCATCGATTTCGGTTTCATACCGAGACGGATTGCGATGCAGCACTGCGGGAAGGACCACATTGTCGATTGCGGTGAGGTTCGGCAATAGTGTCTGGATCTGCGTGACGAAGCCGATGGTGTGGTTGCGCAAAATCGACATCTGTTTGTCGTTTAACGTGGTCACCTCGTTACCGGCCAGCAGAATCGAACCGGATGTAGGTTTCAGCAATCCCGTGACGAGATTGAGCAAAGTGCTTTTGCCGTTTCCGGATCTGCCGACGATCGCCATGAATTCGCCTGGATCGAGCGTGAGATTCACGTCATCCACCGCGGGGAAAGGTTTGCCTCGGCGTACGAATTCACGGGTAAGGCCACGAACCTCCAATATGGGCTGTTCCGGCATCACTCCCCCTCCCTCAGCGTCAGGTATGCCTGTGGGGCGGAAAGACGCACCGCTGTGGCGAGGGATGCGACCAGGCCCGTAAGCACTGCGAACAGGAGAGCGACGACTATCAGTACCGCCACTTTACCGACGCCAATCTGCAGATACGGCAATTGAAGTTCCTTAGCGATCAGACCACTGAACGGAAACACGACCAACGAGGTACAGGTCACACCGATCACACCTCCAATAGCTCCGATGGTCGCCGATTCCTTGACGATAATGCCCACCAGGGTCGCACGATCGGCGCCGAGAATACGGTACGCGGCGAATTCACGCTTGCGTTCGTTCATAGCCGACGAAAACACCGCCAACATCACGACCAATCCCATAGTCCAGAACACCGTGATGAACACCGCCACATAGCGGATGATCACCTTGAGATTCGTTTTCGTCGTAGCCGTGATACCGCCCGGATACACATATCCCAGACTTTTGATCCCCGTGGCTTTTGCGATATTCGAGGCGACCTGTTGTGCGGAATATCCGTCCTTGACTTTGACGAGCACGGCGGACACCGCTTTGCCGGCGTATTCTTCAGGAATCGCGGCATGTCCGACCTGCGCGGAATAGGAAACGACATCCGGCACCGTGTCCAGGTTCACGAATACGGAATTGTCCAGTGACGTTCCGGTATCGGCCAGTTGCGCGGCCACGGGGAATTCATGACCGTACAGTTTGACCGTATTGTTGTCCGACACGTTGATGCTGGCGCCTGCTATGATTTGGCCGCGACGGAGTGTGCCGTCGAATTGCGAAGCCACCCAAGGAGTGATGACGAAGTCGGTGTCGGGGTTGAAGCCGATGATCTGCACCTTTTCGTCGCAGCAGGCTGCCGCAAGCGAGGAGATGTACGTCTGCACCGTGCTTTCGCCCACACCGTCCGCTTCGGCGATTTGGCTTCCAATGTCATTGGTGAAGTAGAACGTGCTCGAAGAGTTTCCCGTGAGCAACGCCTCAGCCTGGTTTTTCGTGTTCTGCGGCGTGACCATCAGATCGGCGCCCATACGTTCCCGCATGCTGTTCAGCCCGTTGTTCAGGTTCATGGAAAGCAGCGCGCCTCCATAGAACGCCACAGTGAGCATGACGACCACAATGACAAGCGCCGAAGTGCGGAATGGTTTGCGACGCAGATTGGCCAGCGGTAGTTTCGCAAGGGTGATATGCGGCACGTCAGCCACGCTTTGCCGGCTTGAGATCGAGATATACGGCGACTGCTGCGAGCACCGCCAGCAGCACGCCCAATACGATAAGCGTCGGCATCGTCACCATATGGCAATGCATCATGGAGCCTCTGCATACGCCTACCAGCATGGTCGGCACCAGAACGACAAGCACGCCCAGCACGGCATTGGCGATATCCAATCCGGCCCTGACCCGGCTTGGCGCGAAAAATCCGATTATTGCCAGCAATGCGATGACGACACCCAGTCCCAGAGCGACCCGAGCGGTGTAGCGGCATGCCATGGGCATGTCTTTGACGGCACACACATGCGCGAAGGTCTGCGGGGCGATGGCGATCAGCGCGCCCAGAACAATCTGCGATATCGCGGCGAACAGTTTTCTTGGCATGGTTCTTCCTCTCGAAAAGCAAACATCGCCGATTATCGCAACAAATGCTCCGAAAGAAAAGACTTGTTTTTTCACTCAATCCGTGTTATGAGCCCACAACGGCGCCGCCACGAGGGGCGCCTATTGGAAAAGCCGTCAGAGCTTTTCAATAGGCGCCACACGAAGCAGCAATCGTTTGACGCCATCCGTGCCGAAATCGACGGTGATCACCGAATTCGCGCCCTTGTCCTGCGTTTCGATGACCTTTCCCAAACCGTAATGGTCATGGGTGATTCTGTCGCCTATCTGGAAATCCGAAATGCTCAATCCGTTGTTGCCGTCCAACGAACTTGCCAGAGCCGATTTCGTCAGATCCTTTGGCTTGGCGCGGCGCGTGGTGACCTTACCGGATTTGCCGGAGGGCTTGCCGGAACCGTATGACGACCGGGATGAGCCATACGAACCGTATGAGGACGAGCCAGAGTGCGATCCGCCAGAGAAACGGCGGCTTCCCGAGCCGTAGGAGGACCGTCCGGAACCATACGAGCTGTGCGATCCATGAGACGACCCATAAGTGGAATGCGATCCGCGAGAACCAGAACCATACGATGAGGAACCGTATGTCGACGATCCGTACATCGATTCGCCGAAGGAAGTGGATC
>OHUN01001272.1_pt1 | contig 11422 bp, 9 predicted proteins | sample 1579211 | NCBI WGS metagenome assembly OHUN01 (sample SAMEA3879560, study PRJEB24766) | human gut metagenome | biome: human-associated habitat; feature: feces | place: USA | collected 1985/1987
GCGATACATGGCGGGAGCATGCCCGAAAGAAGTCGTCGCCCAATTATCCGTCAAGGTTGCCCCTTCATAAAGACGGCTCTCCACACGGTAGATGCGATCCCCGTCGTGGAACGAATCGAAACTCAATTCGAACCGTACATAGAGCATAATCAGCAGCGCCGCGCCAACACAAACGGAAAGACCGAACACATTCAGGGCGGAAAGAGACTTCCGCGCCCGTTGGCTTTTGATTACTTGAGACCAATATTCCATCAGCGTAAAATTAATCGTTCATTCTCACCAAACAAGTCATATCCGGAAATAATCACCTTCTCTCCCGGTTGCAACCCTTCCACAACCTCGTAATACTGCGGGTTCTGACGGCCGATACGGACAGGGCGGCGGCGAGCTGTCTTTCCTTCTTCATCCACCACATACATGTACTCGCCGCCGCTTGCTTGGTAGAAGCTACCACGTGGGACGATCACCGCCTGCACGGGATCGCCCAGTTGCAGGTTCAGGTGGTAGGTTTGCCCGGCACGGATATTCTCCGGCCGGCCGGAGACAAAATGCAGGTCGGTGCGAAACTGTCCTTCCCGCACTTCGGGATAGACTTTCGTCACCTCCATATCGTACTTCTTTCCTTCACGTTCGAAGCTCGCAGGGAGACTGGGCATGACACGTTCCACATAGTGCTCGTCGATCTTGGCTTCCACCTTCAGTTCGGGCGTGATCACCTGGCCGATACGTTCGCCCTGAGCGATGGACTGGCCGATCTGGGCCTCCAGGTTTCCTAACTGCCCGTCGACGGGAGCCTTCACTTTCAGGTTTTCCAGTCGCCCGCGAACCAAGGCAAGGCTCTTCTTCATATTCCGGATGTTCTCGTCCAGGCTCTGTAGCTGGCTGCTGCGGAACAGGTCGTCCTGCTCGATCCGTTCGTCCACAACGGCCAACTGTCCGAGAGCAGCCTCATAATCTTCCTCAGCCTGCAAGTAATCTTCGCGGGCCAGCAGGTTCTTCTTATACAGGCGTTCGTATTGCCTGAAACGGCGTTCCTTCTGCACCAATTCCTTACTCAGGCCGATACGGTCCTGTTTCAGCCGGAGATGTTCCTGCTCCATGCTGAGACGGGTGTTGCGAAGTTCGTTTTCCTGATAGGCCAAGTCGGCTTCGCTTTGCAGGATGCCGATGTTCAGGAGCGGGTTACTGAGGCGGAGGATCACGTCGCCCGCCCGCACCTGCGCCCCTTCCTCGATCAGGCGTTCTTCGACGCGCCCACCCTCGATGGCGTCAAGATAGATGATACGATCCGGCAGTACCTGCCCGATAACCCGGATGTAGTCGTTGAACTCTCCTTTCTGCACGGTAGCGATCGTAATGCGTTCTTTCTCCACTTTCAGGGAAGAGGAAGTATCACGAAAAAGAAGCCAAAGCAGGCAAAGCAGCCCGACGGCAATTCCTATCAAGGAATAGATGTGTTTCTTCTTAAACCGAGACTTCCGCTCAATACGGGTGTCCATGCTATTGATTGCCATTCTTGTTGTATTTATTCGGTTCCTAAAAATGAGCCTGTGCGGTAGAAGTCTACCGTGCGGCTTTTCAACTCATACTGCAAACGGGTGCGCGACAGTTCTGCCTTGGCCAGTATATAGAGGTTCCGCTTCTCCATCAGTTCGAACACGGAGATCATCCCCTCCTCCCATTTCTCCTCGCTCTCTTTCAGCGTGACGGTGGAAGTGCGGAGTTGTTCGACCGCCTGACGGTGTTCCTCGGCGGCAGCCCGGAGTGAAAGGCAGGCGTCGTCTATTTCCTTGTAGAGGCTGAGGCGTTGCTGCTCGTTCTCGTTCCGTATCCTTTGCAGGCGGAAACGTTCCTTCCGGACATCTGTCAGGCGGGAAAGTCCGCTGAACAGAGGCAGCGAGACGCTCACGCCGATATATTTGTTCATGTTATTCTTCAACTGGTCTTTGATCGGGATGATCTCGCCCAAGTCATCCCGTTCCGTGTCGTAGTAACCGGAATAGAGGCTGAATTCCGCCCTGATGGAAGGAGAAAAAGCCCCGGACGCTATTGCCAGTGACTTGCGGGAAGCTTTCTCTCTCAGTTCCATAGCCCGGAATTCCGGCAGGGATGTTTCGGAGGCGGCATAGATCTCGTTGGATTCCAGTACAGGAAGCACGGGAAGTTCGCCCTCCCCGCCGGGAGAGATCGCCAGCGTATCGGTATCCCGCATATTCAGCAGTTCCTTCAGGGCAAGTAATGAGAGGCGGCAACCGTTCGCCTTCACCGTCTCCTGGTAAATATCAGATTGCAGGCGCGCCTTCACCTCCTGCAAATCAGAAGGGGAACGCATGCCAAGATCCACATATTCGAGCATCTGCTCGTGATAGCGTTCGCTCAACTTCCGCTGCTCGACAGCAAGCTCGTACATCTTCTTATCGAAGCAGAGGCGATAGAAAGCATCCATCACCTCGAAGGCAATCCGGTTCTCCTCGATCTGCTCCGTGAGGCCGCCGATCTGCTTGTTCAGTTTGCGGAACTGCAACCGGTTGACGCGCGTAAAGCCGTCGAACACCGGAAGCGAGACATTCAGCCCCATCGTGCTCTCTAAAAAGGAAGAGGAAGTATAGAGGTTCGTTTTCGGGTCCACCGAACGCCCCAAACGTTTGCCCAATGCGCCGGTAGCACTTACTGAGGGCAGGAAATCACCATAGGCGGCAGCAAGGTCTTCCCCGGCAATCCGTGTATCCAGGCGACTGTTCCGCACGCGGTAGTTCTGTTCGACGGCATAGCGCATGCAGTCGTCCACCGTCCAGCCGGACTGCGCCCGCAGGTTTCCCGGCGAAGCCAGGAAGACGAGAAGAAAAAGAGACAAACCTCGTTTGATCGTTATCTGTGCATTCATCATGACAGAAAGAAAGCAAACGACGTGCCAGAAATGTAACATTCAGACTATCAAAAGCATTTCAAAAACAACGGAATGATACGTAGTTATTCAAAGAAAGCATATCCATGGGATAATGCCTGCATCGAATCTTTCCATGCACTCTTGAAGAGAGAATGGATCAACCGATTTAAAATCTTCAATTATGCACATGAATATAAATTGGTTTTTGAATACATCGAAACATTTTACAATACAGTACGTATTCACAGTCATTGTGGATATTTGTCTCCAAATGAATATGAGGAACAATATCTTGGAAGCATCAAGGAGAATGCAGTAAAAATAGCAAATTAAACTTTGCTAAGAACAGAGAAAATTGGTTACATTTAATTTGTACTTTTTCTTGATATAAAAAAGGACCAAAGGTGATTAGATTTGAATAAAAGGTTAAAGTTAATTAGACAATTAGGACAAACGGATTGTGGTGCGGCATCTCTTGCTATGCTTATGGATTATTATGGGTGTAAAGTTGATTATCCCCAATTTCTGACAACATTGGATATAGGAAGGGATGGGATGAGTGCGGCTCAAATCAAGGCTATTGCTGAGGAAAACAGTTTTGCAGTAAAAATATACAAATACAATAATCTTGAAGATGCATCCCAATATGCTCCCTTTATTATCTGTACTCAAAATAATCATTATTTAGTAGTAGAGACCATTAATGATAAATACAATAAAGTTACAGTTTTAGATCCGAATGGTTCGAGGGAAAAGGTAAGTATAGACATTCTGAAAAAGAAGAGCCTAAACATAGCAATAGTTATTGAACCCAAGTTAAGCAAGTATAAAACTGTTAAGCAGAAGGCGTTCACCGGTATAAAGATTAAAAAGAAAGCTGTTATTGGTGGTATCATATGTACCGCATTATTAGAAAGTTTAGTTTTCTTTGCCACTTTTTTAACAAAATATATAGTGGATCAGATGACTGTGTCCCAAGGCATAAATATCGTATTATTTTTAGAAGCCATTTTGCTAATTGCCATTATGAATTTTTTGTTTACTATCGGACGGAAACGTCTTATTGTCTTGCTTCAGACTGATTTTACAAAAGAACTGGTCGAAAAAGTCATCAGTAAATTGATGAATTTAAAACTCTCATTTTATCACAACCATTCAAGTGGAGACATTGTAAACAGAATAAACAGCATAAACACAATAAATAACCTTATAACATCTTCTGTTTTTGGTATAGGAGTAGACTTAATAACGGGAATTGTCTGTATCGTAATAGCTGGGATGCTATCAGCAAAGCTAACCTTGTTTATTGTAGGGGCTTCTATTGTAGAATTACTATTATTGCTTTGCATCAATAAAAGCATTAGAAAGCAAACAAAAATGCTAATGGCTGAGCAAAGTACGTTACAAGGTATTATGTATGATGGAATATCTAATATAGAACTTATTCGTAGTGCGGGATTGGAAAAAAATATTACTAAAAAAATTTTAAGCAGTTTTGACACAAATATCAATATATTGAAAAAAAGAGAAAGTGCAAATTCGGTGTTAGAAGGGATACTCAATACAAGTTCTTTACTTTTTCCCATTCTTTTGTATATACTCGGGAGTCCTTTTGTACTAGAAAAACAAATGACACTAGGAAAATTAGTAGCGATGGGCTCCGTTTTGACATTTATAATCAAACCAATGATCTCATTAGCAGTATATTTCCCGCAATTTACAATGTGTGCTGAGATTATCAGCCGATTAAGAGAAATACTGTTATCAGAAGAAAAGAAGAAAAAGGGCAGTGCCATTATAGAAAATGTTAACACTATAGAGATGGATAACGTTTGTTTTAGATATGTAGCCAATGGTAATGAAGTATTACATAATGTTAGTTTAAATGCGAAAAATTCACAGAAAATTGCCATAGTCGGAGCATCTGGGAGTGGGAAAACAACAATAACCAAACTCATTATGGGGTTATATGACGAGTATGCTGGAAAAATCAAAATTAACGGAAAAGAATTATCTTCTATATGCCTAGAAAGCTTTCAAGCAAGAAGTTCAATTGTTACACAAGTTCCGCTAATTGTGGATGGAACAATCAAAGAAAATATATGTTGGGGAGCAACTGTTGATGATGAGAAGATTTTCGATATACTGAAGGTATGCAATCTTTATGAGGAAGTAATGAAATTTCCTCTTAATATAAATACAAATGTCGGAGAGGATGGGCAAAATATATCCGGTGGACAGAAACAGCGGATAGCAATAGCAAGAGCGCTAATAAAAAGCCCGAGTATACTTATTTTTGATGAGGGAACAAGTAATCTCGATCCTGTCAGTGAAAGGAATATATATCAGAACATAAGAAAACTAGGCACAATACAAATTATTGTTACTCATAGATATAATACAATTATTGATGCGGATTATATATATCTTTTGGCAAACGGAGAGATTATTGAGCAGGGAAATCATACAGAACTGATAGCAAAAAAAGGTGTATATTATGAAAATTATATGAGTGGTCAATACAGTAATAACTTATAAACAATTGGGTAAAAAAGGAGGATTTGGTTATGAACAGAAAGAAAGCAGTATTTATCATAAGTATTTCGGCAGTATTGACTTTGGGAGTGCCTATACAGACTTGGGCAGATTCAAATGGTTCCTTGGTAAGTAATGATTTGGCTCCCTTTGTTGAGAGAGATTTTGAAGGGGTCGTTGAGCAGATCCTGAACATCAAGTCAGAACATCCAGAGTGGACGGAACAGCAAGTAGAGGATGCGATGGATGTAAATGCGCCGGGTAAATCCGCAATGCGAAGCGGTATTATTGATATCTGGAATTCACTTACAGATTCCGAGAAGAAATTAGTCATCCGTTATCCGTTTGATGCACTTAAGGTAAATCAGGCTAAGAACATTGCGACTACTCAGACGGAAACTAAATTCGGCGTAAACGGATTAGGGAATAAAAGCGATGCGTTCCGGCATGGTATTTGGAACGCAGAAATGACGTATCTGATTGGGGAAACCAAGGCAGAACTGTTTGCAACAGCCCATGAAGACAAAGATGTCTCTGGTACGGAAAGCGATGGCTTCCTTAAAACAGAGCACAAGAATATGGATCTGCACAATAACGAAGTTGGACGTATTCTTGCAATGCAGAACCCGGGACTTACAGAGGATGCACTGGCGAATTTAATTTATAGTGAGGTAAACAAGGAGAACTCTTCCTTTATTTGGCTCCATGAGTAAAGTAGGAAAAGGTGTGAAGTAAACGATAAAATATATATTACTGACGTTAACCGTGATGCTTATTTTTCTAGCTGTTTGGAATTATGCTTGCTGGATTGCTGGAAAAAGCAGATAGAAAATGACTATGGTAGAAGAATCATGGTAGGTGGCAAGGCGATGGTTGTCGATGTTATGGGCAATGAAGACAGCCCTTCATTTATACGGCTTCCCAGATGGGGATGCACCTCCCTGATACTGGAGTTCTGGTCGCTTGCAAAACTTCTACCTAAGAATTCCGGAGCATTACGATAGAATCTTTTGAACATGGGCTTTCGGACGAGACGGAAAAAGAACGGACCTCCGAAAACATTGTCTGGGAACTTCATTAGTGTGTAAAACAGCTTGGGGCAAATCAATATTCAGGGGAAGTTTAGGAATTTATCGGCATCCATCCGTCGGTTCCCAATGGAAGACGAGGAATACTTCCCTATCAGCATGGTGAACATCAACAAGTTTTCGTCTTATTTGGAAAAGGGCATGAACCTAACCGGGCTCACCCACCTAAAATCCATGATAAATCCGGAAAATGCGGTATATGCAGACAGGTCATACCCGTATACGTAGAGAGAACAGATTAAGCATAGATTGTTCCTATAATCAGATAATGATGGGTGAACTGAGCCAGCTGACGGTTTGATTTTGTATACTACTTCATTATGTAAAGAATGGGTCTTGTTCCATGACATAAAGGAGCAGTATATGTGCCGGAAAGAACTACAAAAGAGGAAAACCTAACTTCATATCGAGCATTTGAGGGTGTCGCAATTCAAAAAAGGATTGCGGCATCTTTCTTTTTGTGGAAAAAATTTCGGGCAACACAGTCTTTTTCTTGTGTAAATGCAAGATCACCGCCACTCCGATTTGATTTCAAAAAATTCAGATCGGAGGTAAAGAAAGGTGATATTTCATAAAGCAAGTGAAGAACGTAAATGGAAACAATGGAAAGAACAAGAAGAACGGATTTTAAGAGAATCCGGTGTAAGTGAAGGTGTGATTCAAAGACTTCGGGAACTGGATTGGCAGGATTTCAATACAGAACGAAGATATTGGGAACATTTTTCTTCAAATCAGGAAGAGCTATATACCAAAGAACTGGAAGAACAATCTCCGGTGGCACTTACGATTCAACAGTTATTTGACAGTGTGGAAAATGAACAACTGTTGCAGATTCTTATGGAATCGGACAAGAAAACCTTGCAGATTTTACTGCTGAAGCTGTGGGGATTTTCTATCCGGGAGATTGCGGAGCAGACAGGTATCCCGGAAAAGACGATTTACACACGAATGGACCGGCTGAAGAAAAAAATTAAAAAAATTTTAAAAGAGTGAAGAAAAAAGGCGTTTTTCATCGGCTCTATATATGAAAGGGGTAATAGCCCCTCGTTCCTTGATAATCATATACCAGCATTACAGGTACGTTCCCAAAGATAGAAGCGTGACAGCATAAGCGCCAGGACGGATGGGGACAAGCACTGCAGGATTGTTATGAGAAGGTCTGTCCAAAGACTATGGCGGATCATTTCGTGAGAAAACGGTCAGTGCCTGTTCTCATTCTGAGCGAGTCTTTATAGCTGTGAATGGACTTTTGCAGGTCTTTCGCCAGGATCATCGGAGGGGGATAATGATACGAATTTCTTCCCATAAGGAAGAGGATGGACTCCAAGTTGTAATCAGCAAGACTTTCAGGAAATCTGCGAGCGATGTGAAGCGAAGCATCCGCCTGTAATGTTCCCTGCCATGGAGATGGTGTGGCAGCCGGGGAGTCGAGGACAAATACGGCGCTAATGAAAAGAAAAAACGATAAGAAATCAAAAAAGAGTGTGTCGTTGATATCAGATATATGCGGCTGTGGGAGATTCCACAGCCGTATCCTTGTGATATTAACGTCATGCGGAAAGAAGAAACAATATGTTTTATAAAGTTGAATATCAAAAAAGAGCGCATCAGGAAGTGGAGAAGATCTTCCGGGTGTTGTTTCCGGAACAGGGACTGGCAGTCCGGGAAGAACAGATCCGTCTATGCCATGAAATGCTGGACACTTTGTTGGGGGGACAAATCGCTTTGTGTGATGCAGGAGTGGGGATTGGAAAGACATATGCCTATCTGGTGGCCAGTGTATTATTACGGAAGTATTCCATGCTGACAGGGAGAAGAGATCCATTAGAACAGCGTCCGGTGGTCGTGTCCACTTCCAGCATTGCATTGCAGAAAGCCATATTAACGGAATATATTCCATTTTTATCCAGGGTGCTGCTGGAACAAGGTGTGATCCAGTCTCCTCTTCGGGCAGTGGTGCGGAAAGGGAAAGAACATTTTGTCTGTGACAATAGGTTGGAACAACGGATCGAGGCAGTCCGCCACAAACAGAAGAACGCTGTTCAAAAAGAGGCATTGCTGTCTTTGCGGAAACATTATGATATGGATACGGTAAAAGATTTGAGTGGATTTGACAGAAGGCTGGTATGTGTGCCGAAATTCTGCCCAAGAGAATGTCCGGGCAGACAGATGTGCCGCTATCAGAGGTATCTGGAAGAAGCCAAGAAACAGGATGTGTTTATTTTAATCTGCAATCACAACTATTTACTGGCAGATGCGTATCATAGAGCAGAAGGATATAAGCCGTTATTGTCGGATTATCGGACATTGATTGTAGACGAAGCCCATAAGCTGCCGGAAGCGGCCAAGCAGATGTTCGGGAAAAATCTGTGTATGGATGATATCCGGGAAATGGCGTATTATCTGGAACGGGAGCATCAGAAAGAAGAGGCAAGAATCCTTCGGACAGTGATGAGGGAGGCATTGCATGTTGTTGGAGCAGAACAACGGATCGGAAAAGGAATCCGGGAAACATTTCGTAATACAACGAATAGTGTAGTTTCGTTGTGGGAAGGCGTAGAGATGCTGGAATTCCTTTTGGAAAAATTAGAGCGAAATGTTCCAAAGTGGATACGGAACCGTTTGGAAGAGGCGAAGGATGTGCTAGAGTGTTTTTGCAGCAGCGATGAGAAATATGTCCGTTATCTGCACTTGGATACAGATGAGCTTCCAGTGTTATGCGCAGCCAGCCGGGAAATCCCAGAACTGCTTCAAAAGATGTTATGGGACAGGGAAGAGGAAATATCCGCAATCTTAACCAGCGGAACGCTAAAGGCAGGAGCAGACTTTTTGCGCACCCGGCAGACCACCGGGCTGGAAGCAAGGACAGGAGTGCAGGAATATGTTGCAGAGTCCCCCTTTTCCTATGAGAAGAACTGTCTGTTATACTTGCCAAAGACACTAGAGTATTGCAGGAGAGGAAGCCGGGAAGAGGCAGTGATGATAGCAAACCATATCCATTCCCTGATCTGTTCCACTTACGGACATACGCTGGTGCTGTTTACTTCTTACACGTTGATGGGAAGTGTGTACCAGATTTTAAGAGACAGCCTGCCATTTCCCATGGTGGAAGTATGGCGGCATTCCCAGGAAGAGCCGGCTCCTGTTGGGAAGGGGTGGACTTTCCGGGAGATATGGTATCTTCGCTGATTATCGTGAAACTGCCTTTTGCAGTGCCGGATCCTATCAGCGAGGCGGAGAAAGAAACCTATGAATCCTTGGAAGCCTATATTCAGTCCATCATTGTGCCGGATATGCAGAAGCGGTTGAGACAAGGGTTTGGAAGGGCTATCCGGACAGAAACCGACACCTGCGTAGTGTCTATCTTAGATAATAGAGCAGTGCAAGGCGGAAAGTATCATGAAGATGTGCTGAATGCGCTTCCAACTTGTCAGATGGCAGAAGAATTGAGAGAGGTGCAGGCTTTTATCCGCAGCCGCAAGGGCGTGGAATATTATCTGTAACAGAGAAAATCCCCGTTCCAGCTTTGTTGCTTGTGCTTTATTTTCGGACATTTTTACAGGAAAAGTTTAGTACAGTTTTAGAACCCTTTTGCGAGGGATTGTTGGTATTGATGAATGGATATTGATACATGAAGTGGGTATAATGTGTATAGCGTTAGAGGAAAGGACGGTGAGTAAAATGGCACGATATGCAGTGGAACATATCTGGGAAGGGAAAAAGGAATATTTCTTGATCCGGGATCATCAAAGCTGGCAGATGGTGCTGCTCCCGTCAAAATATCTGACGCATTTGATCAGAGCAAACCGTTCCCCGAATACTGTTGGCCGAAGGGCAAAATCCATCCGGTTTTACTTGGAATACCTGAATGAAACAAAGTTGGAACTGTCCCAGGTGGCAGAACAGGAATTCCAGGAACAATATGAACATTATGTGGGATTTCTCCACTGGCTGAAAGCTGGAAATCATTTAAATGACAAGAAAGAGAGCCTGCCAAGCAATAAAACCTGTAATGCGTATTTAAAAGACGTGTTCAGGTTTTTCTGTTTTTTAGAACTGGAAGCAGACATGGAAAGGCTGAAAGTATTATATTATGACAGCTTTACCACCCCGGATTCTATCGGCGTGAAAAGGAAACTGCGGTTCCGGTCATTCCATGGATATCTGAAAGAGGAAGAACGAAATGTCCGTCCGGCAGAGCATCATGAGATTTTAGAACTTTTGAAGCAGTGTACCAATTGCAGGGATCAGCTTCTTATCATGCTGCTGGCAGAGACAGGATACCGGATCGGTGAGATTCTGGGGGTGGATTATACCAGGGATATTGATTATGAGCGACATACTATCCGGGTATTCTTCCGGGATGACAATGAGAACAGGGCGAGGGCAAAGAATGCCGCTTACAGAAGAGCTAAGGTCAGTGATGCTACCTTTCAGTTTTTACTGTTTTATCTGTCAAAATACCGGGAACTTCTGCAGCATCAGCAGATGTTATTTGTAAACATCGAAGGGGAGACGAAAGGGAAAGCATTGCAGGTGGATGCGGTCTACCGAATGTTGGAACGGATGGAGAAAAAAACAGGTATCCATACGACACCCCATATGCTGCGGAGATATTTCGGGAATATGAGACGGGATGCCGGATGGCCGCTGGAAATGATCAGTGAAGCGTATGGACATAAGCATATCGACACGACCATTAAATATCTGAACATTGTAGATGACCAGCTTATGGAGGCCAGCGACCAATATTATGCCAAACATTCCGTACTTTATGATGTGGAGAAACTCATGTAGGAGGTGAAGAACATGCCCGCTTATCAATTATATGTATATGAAGAGCAGGAAAAGCGGGAGGCACTGGAACAAAAAATCTGTGAGCAGGTGGATGCCTGTACCGAGGTAAACGGAG
>OHUN01001273.1_pt1 | contig 11422 bp, 10 predicted proteins | sample 1579211 | NCBI WGS metagenome assembly OHUN01 (sample SAMEA3879560, study PRJEB24766) | human gut metagenome | biome: human-associated habitat; feature: feces | place: USA | collected 1985/1987
GAAGGCGCGGCTTCATCACCAGCGTTCTCGCCAGCGCCACGCGCTGCTTCTGACCGCCGGAAAGCTCCTGCACGCGGCTTTTAAGATGCGGCTCGAGTCCCAATAAATGGATGAGATCGCGTACTTCTTCCGGAGTGGATCGGCCCGGACAATTCTTCAGACCGTAGACAATATTTTCTTCGGCATTGAGATTGGGAAAGAGCGCATAGTCCTGAAAGACAATATTGAAGCCGCGCTTTTCCATTGGAACGTTCGTCACATTCTCGCCGTCAACCAAAATGCGTCCGGAGGTTGCCGGCACCAGCCCGAGAATTAAATTCAAAAGCGTCGTCTTGCCGCAGCCGGACGGTCCCAAAATGGAGACGATGCTGCCTTTGGGGATGGCAAGTGAAATTTCAGAAAGAATGGACTTGTCGCCGTAGCGCTTAGCGATATTCTCGAGAACAAGCATGAACGTGTGAGGGATGAGCAAAACTAAACAGCTGTTATTTTCAGCACTCCATGTGACGAGGCTGTAACGCTCATCTGACGTCGTCATGAATATTTCGTGACAGCTTGCCGACAGCAATGGCTCAAAAAAACAGCGGCCTCAACGGGCCGCTGTTTTTTCTTCGGAGCAGACTTTGGTGCTATTGACGAACCTTGCGTATCGTCACAATCAGACCGCGGTCACCTACCTCAACGGGCTGATCCATTTCGCCCTCCAGGTCACCCGGCTGCGGCATGAAATTGCCAGTCTTGGAGATGCGTGCACCCACCACCACAATCTTTGTGTTGGCAAGCGTCTCCGCCCCCATGGCCATGCGCATGGTTTCATTGAGTTCGAAGTTGTAGGGCAGATCCTTCACCTTCACCTTGGTGAACGCTACGGGCATGCGGCTTCCTGAAGCCGGGCGCGCGTAGATGAAGACCGTATCGTCGGGCGAGGTCTGATCTTTGAGCGCAGCGTCAAGCGTCACCGTACCGGCCACAGCGCTCATGGTCGCGGGTGATGCTGTCGGCACCGGCTCAACGGCCGTCGAAGAAGGCGCCGCCGCTGACTTGCCGCCGGCACCGCCGGCATTAGGCGAAACGGCCGAGATCGAGTCATTCACGCCGCCAAGACGCTTGGCTTCATTGATATTAGAAGCAATCTGATCGCGGTCGGGGAAGTCCGGCGGCACAACCTTGAGCAGACGCTCCCAATACTGCGCAGCCTGAGCATAGCGTTCGCGGTCCCAAGACTGCATGGCCAGCAGTGCCAAGGCCTTCCACTGATTAGGATCCACTTTGAGGGCATCCTGCAGGAGCTTCTCGACTTCAGGCGTGATGACCTTGCCGTTGGCCGCAGCCATCATGTCGGCCATATCAGCCATGATGTCGGCATTGTTGGGCACCAGTGCATTCAACTTCTTGAAAGCCTCCACGGCATCATCGAAACGATTCATCGAGGCCGCCGTACGGGCAAGCAGGAACCAGCCCTGAGCATTTCTCGGATCTTCAGCCAATCTGGCTTTCAGATCGTCGAGCATCTTCTGCATATCGCGCTGCGAGTGACCGCGCGAATTAGCGCTCTGGCGCTCCATCATTTCGATAAAGGCCGGATCCATGGCCGTATAGCGGCCAAGCGCGTAGTAGGCGACTGCTGCAGAAGCCGGAATAACCACAAGAAGCACCACTGCGAGCACGCGCGGCATCATCATGCTGCGCCCGCTCTTGATTTCTTCTTCGTGCTTGGCTTCTTCCAAAACACGGCGTTCAAGTTCGCTGCGCGTTTCTTCGTATTCATCCTGATCGATTCGACCGGCTGCACGCTCCGCCTCAAGGTCATTGGCCTGCTGCTGAAGGATAGCGAGCACCTGACTGCGGCGGTCACTTTCCGCTTTGGCCCGGGACCCGAACCAAAGCGGCAGGCAGACGGCCGCAACCGCTGCCACGCACATCAGTACACAGAGAATAATGAAAATCGTCACTTTCGATTACTCCTTGCGTCCGCTCAGGAGGTCATCGGCCATCGCCTTCTCCTGTGCCGTCAATGGCTTGACAGATTCCGCGAAGGTTGATGTAGAAGGCACCAATGCCGATCAGGAACAGACAGAGCGGTCCAAGCCACAGAATTGCCGTTGAAAGTTTGAACGGCGGCTTGTAAAGCACAAAGTCCCCATAGCGGTCGACCATGTAGTCCACAATTTCCTGATTGGTTTTGCCGGCTTTTACTTGTTCGATCACTTGGTTGCGCAAGTCAACGGCAAGTTCCGCATTGGACTCCGCAATCGACTGATTCTGGCAGACGAGACAGCGCAGCTGCTCGGACACCTCAACGACGCGCTTGTGCGCCACCGGATCAAAGGCCGTCGGCGCAGCCTCACGCGGAGCCGCCTGAGCGGTTTGAGCGAGCGGCAGTGCGAGAAGCGCAGCGGCGCCTAAAGCTGCGGCGGCAAGAATGAAGCGTTTAATCATTTTTCCTTCTCCAGGATTTCGATAAGCGGCTTCACCTGAATGTTCCAAAGATCATCCAGAATCGGATAGCTCACCTTGGCGCGAATGACGCCCTTCTTGTCGATGATGAAGGTTTCCGGCACACCCGTAACACCGAGATCGATGCCGACCTTGTTCTTCTCTTCGAAGATCACAACGTCATAGGGATTGCCTGTGTCTTCGAGCACCTGCCGACCGGCGCCGACCGTGTCCTTATAGAGGAAGCCCACAATCGGGGTCTTCAGGCCCGAGCGCTTCAGCCCGACAAGATAGGGGTGCTCCTCCTTGCAGGGCAGGCACCAGCTTGCCCAAACGTTAAGCATCCAGACTTTGCCCTTCATCTCTTCGGTGCTGAATTTCTGAGTCGGATCAAAGAGCGTCGGCAGTTCAAAAGTCGGCAGCGGCTTATTGATCAGCACGGAAGGCAGAGCGCGGGGATCGAGGTAGAGCCCCTTGAAGAGGAACCCCGCGAGCACCACGAAGATTGCAAACGGAATAAGGAATTTCGCTTTCATCATTTTCTGAGTTCTCCGAGACGATCAAACGGCTGGCGCTGCGCCGGCGCTGTTGGACTTGGCCGCATCCGCCGCCTTCTTTTCACGGCGGCGGCGATAACGGCGATCAAGCATCGCAAGCAGGCCGCCCACGCTCATGATGATGCAGCCGAACCAGATCCAAGTCACGAAAGGCTTCGAATACACGCGAACCACCCAGCCGCCGTCCGAACTCGGCACGCCCAGACTCACATACACGTCACCCGTAATGGAATGGCGAATGGCGGCCTCTGTCATCGGCATCGAATTGGAGCTGAAGTACTTGCGCTTTTCCGGATAAAGGTGCTGAAGTTCCTTGCCGTCCTTCGAGAGCGTGAAATCGCCTCGGTCGGCGGTGAAGTTGGCGCCGCGAGCGGAGCTCACGCCGTTGAAGGTGAAGGTATAGCCCGCAACATGCACGACGTCAGATTCAAACATGCGGACATCGCGCTCAGCCTGATAGCCCTTCACCAGCGCCACGCCGATGATGAACACTGCTACGCCGAGGTGTGCAAGGTGCATGCCCCACGTGGCACGCGTCATGCGGGCAAGACGACCGAAGATGCCGGTGCCGGCGGGAGCAAACTTCAGTTCGCCGCGGATTTCCTCAACGATGCCGCACATCACGAAGACAGCCAGCGTCGTGCCGGTAAAGACCCAGGTGCTCCAGGCGCCCATCAGAAGCGGAACGGCAATGCCGACCGCGATAGCCACCACAAAGCACCAGGCGAGGCGCTTCACGAGCGTCATGGGATCGGCTTCCTTCCAGCGTGCGATCGGCCCCACTGCCATCAGGAACACCAGCGGGAGCATCAGCGGACCGAAGACCGCATCAAAGTACGGAGGCCCAACAGAAATCTTGCCGGCATTGAGCGCATCGAGAAAGAGCGGATAGAGCGTGCCCAAAAGGACGGCGCCCATCGCCACCACCAGCAAAACATTGTTGACCAGCAGCATGGATTCGCGCGAGATCAGTGCGAAGTTGCCGCCCAAACCCACCGTTGGCGCACGCCAAGCGAAAAGCAGGAACGAAAGCCCGATCACCAGAATCAGGAAAGCCAGAATAAAGAGGCCGCGTTCCGGATCCGTAGCAAACGCATGCACCGACGTGAGAACGCCGGAACGGACGAGGAAGGTCCCCAAGAGCGAGAGTGAGAACGTGATGATCGCCAAGAGCACTGTCCAAATACGGAAGCAGCCGCGCTTTTCAGTTACTGCAAGCGAGTGAATCAGCGCCGTACCCGTGAGCCAGGGCATGAAGGACGAGTTTTCGACCGGATCCCAGAACCACCAGCCGCCCCAGCCGAGTTCGTAATAGGCCCAATAGGAACCGAGCGCAATACCGAGCGTGAGCAAAATCCAGGCGGCCGTCGTCCAAGGACGCATCCAACGCGCCCAGGCCGCATCAAGACGTCCGGAAAGGAGCGCAGCAATCGCAAAGGCGAAGGGAACCGAGAAACCCACGTAGCCCAAATAAAGCAGCGGCGGATGGAAGACCATCCCCGGATCCTGCAGGAGCGGATTCAAGTCTGCACCTTCGGCCGGTGCCGGGAAGATTCGCAGGAACGGATTGGAGGTAAAGAGCATGAAGAGCAGGAACCCCATGCCGACAAGCCCCATAACGCCCGTCACGCGAGCCACCATATCCTCTGGGAGCTTCCTCGCCGAGAATGCAACTGCAGCTCCCCACCAGCCAAGCGTTACCGTCCAGAAGAGAATCGAGCCTTCATGAGAACCCCAAGTCGCTGCGACCTTGTAGTACCAGGGCAACATCGAGTTGGAGTTGTTGGCAACGTTGAGCACGCTGAAGTCGGAAATATAAAACGAGTACGCAAGGCACCCGAAGGCGATCGTGCCGAATAATGCGTTGGCTGCAGCCGCAGGCCGCGCCACTGCCATGAGCGGACCGCTGCCGCGGGCTGCGCCCACGAGCGGCAGAACGCCCTGGACAATGCCGAGCGCAAGGCACAGGATCAGTGCGAAGTGACCAATCTCAGGTATCACTTGATTTCTCCGTTGTTGACATACCGGGAGGTTCTCTATCAGAGCCTCGCTCGGTCATCGGCTTCTTCTAATGTAAATGGACGGGCCTTCTAAGGTGTCCGCCGCTGGTGAAGGCGCTGCGCAGTTCGTTCTTTGCCGTTGTTCCGAGTCAAACGGCACAGAGCAGCTTCGCAGCGCGAAGAATAATGTCCCTCAATCCTTACGGATGGTTGGCCGGCATCGGAGCGCCCGATTTGACCGCCTCGGCGTGGCTCTTCGAGTCCATGCCCTGAGCATGAGCCTTGGCTACGCCGGCCTTATGCGCATCTTCGAGTGCTTTGGCTGCCTCAGGCGGCATGTAGTTTTCGTCATGCTTGGCGAGCACTTCACTCGCGACAAACACGCCGGCTTCATTGAGTTTGCCCTGCGCAACAACGCCCTGCTCTTCGGCAAAGAGGTCGGGCAGAATGCCCTTATATTCGACATTAACCGTCTGCGCCGTATCGGTGATACGGAAGTGAACGGTTACGCCGTCCTTTTCCCGAACGACTGAATTCTTCTCAACCACGCCGCCCAAGCGGAACGTGCGGCCCACAGGCGCTTCTTTAGCGGCTACCTGAGTGGGTGAGAAAAAGAAGACCAGATTTTCGTTAAAGGCCTGCAGTGCCATGAAGATGCCTGCGCAGAGCACTACGGCGGCTGCGCCGATCAAGGCAAGTTTTTTAGTTTTGGCGTTCATGTGATTTTCCTTGGGGTCTCAATCGCAGGGGGATCAGCTTTCCAGCGTCGACTGCGCTGCACGTGCTTCGCGCATGATGCGCCGACAGATCGCTCGGCGGCGAGTAATCAGGCCGTAAAGCTCAAACAGAACACCGAGCACAAATGCGCCGTATGCGCACCAAACGTAGTAACCGTGGCCGTTCATGTAAATGAAGTCAGCCAGAGAGTTCCAGTTGTTCATAATTTCCCCTCCAGCGCAGCCTTCTGCGCCCAATCGCTCTTGCGTTCGCGTTCAAGAATCATCGTACGGGTCCGCGAAAGCACGACGGCTGCGCCGTAAAGCGTGCCGGCAGCCAGCATGATGAAAATGGTGTTGAGCATGATCGGTGCAATCGAAGAGCCGCTCGAAGTAATGGAGGCTCCCTGATGCAGAGTGTTCCACCAACGCACCGAGAAATAGATAATCGGGACGTTCACGGCGCCGACGATGGAAATGACGCTCGCAGCCTGATCAGCGCGGCGCTTATCGTCAATGGCCGAATGGAGTGCAATAAAACCGAGATAGAGGAAGAAGAGAATCAGCATGGATGTCAGGCGAGCATCCCACACCCAGTATGTGCCCCACGTCGGCCGTCCCCAGAATGCGCCCGAAAAAAGCGCAATAAAGCCCATGAGGGCGCCGGTCGGCGCCATCGCCTGCGCCAGAATGAAAGCAAGGCGGGAGTTTTTAAGCAGTCCCACGATGCTCGCAACGGCCATCAGCAGGTAAAGCGACATGGCCAGCCAGGCCGCAGGAATGTGAATAAAAATAATGCGGTAAGAGTTGCCTTGACGCGCCTCAATCGGGCAGACGAAGAACCCGAGATAAACGCCGACGATAAAGAGCACCAGTGCTGCGCTCATAAACCATGGAATAAGCTTCCCGGCCTTGCGATAGAAGCCTTCCAATGTAATTGAAGTGCTCATCAGGTTCTGTTCTCCTGCGATGGATTATTTTTGTTCTGAATAATGAAGGTTTACTGTTCGGCAATCCGCAGCGCCGCAGCCACTGCAAAAGGCGCCAATGCGAGTGCAAAGAGCGAAAGCCCGCCGACGATCATGAAGTGAGAAGCCGGTGAGAGACTCATAGCAGCGGCAGTTGCCGCTCCCGAGCCGAAAATGAGGACGGGAATATAAAGCGGAAGCACGAGAAGCGACGTCAGGACGCCGCCGGCACGAAGTCCCAGCGTCAGCGCAGCGCCGACCGCACCAACGAGAGAGAGCACCGGCGTACCGATCAGGAGACTCGCTACCATGACGAGCGTCACATCGAGCTCCAAGTCGAACATCACCCCGAAAATGGTCGCAAAGATGGTCATGGGCACCCCCGTAACGATCCAATGCGCGGCTACTTTAGCCACCACAATGACCGGTACCGGCTCTGCAGCCACGAGCATCTGCTCGAGCGTGCCGTCCTCATGGTCGGTCGCAAACATGCGCGGGAGCGAAAGGAGCGCCGCAAGAAGCGCCGCAACCCAAACCACGCCCGGGGCGATGCTGCGCAGGATATTGGTTTCCGCACCGACACCCAAAGGCACGAGCGTTACAACCACCGCAAAAAAGAAGATCACCTGAGCGAGGTCAGACTTGCGGCGAAGTGAGAGCGTCAGATCGCGTTTCAAAATCGTCATGAAGAGATTAAACATCTTGGCGTCTCCTCTCTTCAGTCCCGGGCAGCGCTTTCGGCTTCGGCAGCTGCCGCATCCGCCATCGCCCGCTCAACCGCCGATCGGCGCTTGGGAGCCCAACGCTCCGGTTCAATGACAAAGAGGTGCTTCGGATCCACCGGCACTTCCTGATGCGTCACCAGCATGACCACGCCGCCCTCGGCAACATGCTTGGAAACCAAGTCCGCCAGTCGGGCGACACCCTTGACGTCGAGCGCAGTAAAGGGCTCATCCAGAATCCATAGCGGCACAGATTCTGAAAGCCAAAGACGCGCCAGCGCAACGCGTCTGCGCTGTCCCTGCGAGAGCTGGCCGGCAGGAACGTCTTCGTAGTCTGAGAGGCCCACGGCTGCCAATGCTGCGCGAGCAGCTTCGGGCGTGCAGCTCAGCGAAGCAATGCGCGCATTGATGAGGACGTTCTCCATCACGGAAAGATCATCCTTCACGCCGTTGCGGTGGCCGATATAGCAGAGCTCGCGCCAGAAATCCTGAGCCGCCTTGAGAATCGGTTCGCCGCGCCAGAAGATCTCACCTTCGGCCGGCCGCATCAGTCCCGTCAAGAGACGCAAAAGCGTGGTTTTGCCCGCCCCGTTTGATCCCGCAATGCGGACCAGCGAACCCGGAGCCACAGTGAACGACATGCCCGTAAAGAGCGTACGTTCGCCGCGCTCGCAGGTCAGTCCGCGAACTTCAATAAGAGGCTGGGTAATCGAGCTTGGGGTTGTCATGAGTGGCGTTCTTTGCGTCCAGGGCCTAAGGACGCTTGAGTTCTATTTTGCGGGGCAGTTTAGGAACCGCAAATTAAGGCCGCCTTACAGAAATTACAGCCTGTGACTGTATGCAATCTATTGATTGATTTGATTATTTTTATCTTCAGCCAACACATTGATTTGTATTCATTCGCATGGTTTGGGAGCCCGATCCTAAAGGAGCAGTGCCGAGGCTGAGAAAAGCACTCCGAGTCTTAACCTATCCGTCGCTCATTCATGCCCATTCATATAATGTGAAGGTTTTCTTTTTCCGCCGTCTTCACGGTGAACTTATTCATGCTCCTCATGCCCCGCCAGTCTTCTGTTGCCCTTTTTCTTTGCGCCTCTGCCGGTGCTGCCCTCTTGCTTACGGGCTGTTCCTCTGCGACTCAAGAGCTTGAAAAGGCCTTCGACAGCCGCGCCAATATTGAACCGGTCGTCGGGTCTATCTGGCGCATTTCGGCGGAACGCCCGAAGGTTGAATCTTCCGCCCGCATCGCTGACTTTGTTTACGAGCGCGCCAAGGCCTTCTGCACCGACAAGGGCATGGGCATGATGCCGCTCACGGGTTCCTCATCGGCAGCCTCAGCCGACGGTCAGCCTGCCAAGGCTTGGCTCGAGTTCCGCTGCGCCAGCCCCGAAAAGGTCGAGCGGGAATATAAGGGCATTACACTGCATTTTGATGAACTGCTCGGCGACGACGGGAAAAAGAAGAAAAATTAATTCGCCGCTCAACTTTTGCTTTGATGAGCACGAAAGCGATTAATCAGCGAAAGCAGACTGTTCCCGCTGCTGATGAACAGTCTGCGCCTGCGCCTTGGGACAACGCCTCAGCCGATGCTGAAGCGACTTCCCGCAGTGCGGTCCCCGATGTGCGACCCTTCAATCCCAGCGAAGAAGTTCGTACGCTCCCGCATCTGCCGGGCTGCTATCGCTACTTTGGCGCCGACGGCACCTGCCTATACGTCGGCAAGGCCCGAGACCTGAAAAACCGTGTTTCCTCATACTTTCGCAAAACCGGACTCTCCCCGCGCATAGCGCTGATGGTGAGCCGCATTGCGCGGATTGAAACCACCGTTACGCGTTCCGAAGCCGAAGCGCTCCTGCTTGAGAACAATCTCATCAAGACGCTTAAGCCGCACTACAACATCCGTCTGCGCGACGACGCGAGCTACCCTTACATTCGCATTGGCGCGGGCGACTTCCCCCGCCTTTCCTATTACCGGGGCGGCGTCGATAAACGGTCGAAATTTTTCGGTCCGTACCCCAGTTCAAGCGCGGCGCGAACCGCCATTGAAATGCTGCAAAAAGCATTTCAGCTGCGCACCTGCGAAGAATCCGTTTTTAAAAACCGATCACGCCCCTGTCTTTTGGGACAGATCGGGCGCTGCACGGCTCCCTGCTGCGGACTTATCACCAAAGAGGCTTATGCGGCCGATTGTCGTCGTGCTGAACAGTTTCTTGAAGGCCGCTCTATTGACGTACTCAACGATCTGGAAAAACGCATGTGGGCTGCTTCGGATGCGTGGCAGTTTGAAGAGGCCGCCCATCTGCGCGACCGCATCGCCGCGCTCACTCAAATGCGGCATCAGCAGGCCATTGAGACAACAGGCGGAGATGTTGACGCCGACATCGTGGCGGCATCGATCGGTCAGGGCATTGTCTGTGTGAATCTTGCCATGGTGCGCGGCGGCCGCCATTTAGGCGACCGCGCCATATTTCCCAAAGCCGGCGACCGAGCACCGACCGCCCAGGATCTGATGCCCTCAAAGGGTGAAGTCATTGAAGCCTTTGTCAGTCAGCACTACGCCGAACTTCCCATTCCGGCCCTGTTGATCGTTGAACCCGATCCCGCCGATCCGGAACTGCCGGCCCGCCTCTCATCACTGCTCACGGAGCTTGCCGGCCGCCGCGTGCCCGTTGTCAGCGAGCCGCAGGAAACCCGCCGGCGCTGGCTTGAGATGTGCATACAGGGGGCGCAGATAGCGCTTGCCCGAAGGCTCGCCGAATCCGGCACTCAAACCGCGCGCCTCAATGATTTGATGGCAGTGCTCGGTCCTGCATTTGCACCGAAGAATGACGATCCCATGGAATTCTCCGTCGAATGCTTTGACATCTCTCATACGCAGGGCGAAGCTACACAAGCATCCTGCGTAGTTTTCCGAGAGGGCCGCATGCAGTCGTCGCTCTACCGGCGCTTCAATATTGCGGGCATTGAACCCGGCGACGACTATGCTGCAATGAAGCAAGTGCTCGCTCGCAGATATGCGCCTGCAGCACGCGGAGAAGCAGAACTGCCGACGGTTGTATTAATTGACGGCGGCCGCGGCCAGGTGGAGATGGCCCGAGAAGTTTTCGAAGATCTCGGACTCGATGTCGGAGCAATCGTTGGGGTAGCCAAGGGCGAAGGGCGCAAAACCGGTCTTGAAACACTCGTCTTCCCGGTCATCGACGGTCATCGACGCGAACCGCTCATTCTGGGCGAAATGTCTCGAGCACTGATGCTCATCGCCGAAATTCGCGACGAAGCCCACCGATTTGCGATTACAGGCATGCGGGCTAAGCGCGCTAAGACTCGAAATACATCTAAATTAGAGGATTTGTCCGGCGTCGGACCCAAACGCCGCGCTAAACTACTCGGGCACTTCGGCGGCATGAAGCAGCTCAAAAATGCTTCAGCTGAAGATATTGCTCAAGTGCCCGGCATTTCTCGCAAACTTGCCGAACAAATCTATAGTCAGCTGCATACGGCAGTCCCGGCGAACACGGGCGCCGCTCTGTCAACCGAATCAGGCGAGCAGCCCTGATTAAGAATTCTTAATTATTTCAACCCCTTCCAGGCCCAACGGCAAAATAATGAAGCTCAAGCCGCCTTTCAAAATCAACGTCCCTATGGTCCTCACGTGGCTGCGCATTGCGCTGATCCCCGTGGTTCTCGGCGTTTTCTATATCCCTGAAACATGGCTTGCGCCGCATTGGGTCAACGTCATCGCCTGCGTCACATTTGTTGTCGCCGCCGTGACAGATGCGCTCGACGGATTCCTGGCCAGACGCTACGAAGGCTGGGCTACCCGCATGGGCGCATTCCTTGACCCGATTGCCGACAAGCTTGTTGTGTCAGCTGCCCTAGTGGCTCTGGTCGGGCTCGATCGTCTCGACATGGCCGTTGCGATGATCATTATCGGACGCGAAATCACGGTGACCGGCATTCGCGAATGGATGGCCAAGATCGGTGAATCCGGCCGCGTCAAAGTCAATTGGTACGGCAAAACAA
>OHUN01001298.1_pt1 | contig 11196 bp, 8 predicted proteins | sample 1579211 | NCBI WGS metagenome assembly OHUN01 (sample SAMEA3879560, study PRJEB24766) | human gut metagenome | biome: human-associated habitat; feature: feces | place: USA | collected 1985/1987
CGCAGCTGCCGGAGCGGTGCTTAAGCCGCAAGGCGGGAATTGTGCGGTGTTGCCTCAACATTGTGATTCCTTTTTGGCTGCTTAGCCCGCTTTTCATTTCCTCCAGATCATCACCCTCATCCAGAACAGGTTGGCGAAGATCCTGTCGGTGCCGGTGGCCACCATGGCCGGGAACAATGCCCAGGGCAGCACCACCCGATGGCAATATGCCCCCGCATCTGCCGCGTTCCTGGAATACATTCGCTCTCGGCTGGGGGATGCCTTTTGCTGATTTCACCCATACCAACAACAAACACCGTGCCGCCATGCAGGGGGTTCTCCTGCTTGCGGCACGGTGCTTTGTTGTATCAGGCTATTGTCGGGTTATTGTTTCTTTTTGACAAGCTGTCTGCCCACGGCCCACAGCCAATCCAATGCGGCGGCGGCAAGGGCGGGGTACACGATCAGGCCGAACAGCTGGTACCAGGTGGGGATAAAGTAATCTGCCCCGCCGGGCAGGGTGCTGGCGGCGTTCAGGGTAATGCTTTGCGGAGTAAAGGTCAGGCCCACGGTCTTGTTTTCATCGGGGCTGCAGGGGTCCAGCCGCAGTGCCACGATCTGGGTGCGCGGCAGGGTGTACACATAGGTGCCGTCTGCCAGCACTTTGGGGAAGACGCGGCGGTCCTGGCTGTAGGGCTCCCCCGTTTTTGTGGTGTAATACAGGCACATTTCGCGGGAATCGCCGTCAAACTCCACGTTGTAGCTCACGGTACGCACCACGCGGCCGGATACATCCTCCAAAATCATCTGCGGGTCGCCGCCTATGGTAATCAGCTGGCCCTGGGGTGCGCTGTTCTCCCCCGGCTCCCCCCAGGTCAGCTCGGCCAGCTGCCAGCTTTCAATGGGGATCGAGGTTTCAGTCAGGGTGCCTTTTGCCTTGGCGGAGCTGTCCCCCGCAAAGGCCACCGCACCCTGCACCAGCCAGAACACCAGCACCGCGCACCAGCACAGCACCGGCAAGGCAAAGCGATGGGCAAACAGTCGGTTCAGGCGGCTTTTCCATGTCATCTCTTTCATTGGGCCGCCTCCTTGCTCATCTGCATTGTGACCGGCTCATACCCGGCATCCGTTACGCGGTAGAGCAAGGTCTGCCCCGCCTGCGCAGCGGCCAGGTGGTCGGTAAACAGGTTCTGATAGCTCTGCACAAAGATATCGTCGATCTTTTGCAGGTAAAGCACCGTACAGCCGTTGGCACGCACGGTTTCATCCAGGCGTTCAGCGGTGTAGGGGTGGTAGTAGCGCTGCTTCACGCCCTCCTCCTGCGGTTCCAGCTCCGGCAGGCCGAAGGTTCCGCCGCCGCCCTCCTGCGTGGCCCCCACGCCGGAGTAATCCACCAGGATGGGGTAAAAATCAAACACGGCAGAGAACCAGTGTTCGCCGTTATCCCCCTGGCTGACAAAAAACACGCGGTCGTTTTCGTTCAGGTAATCGCTGCACAGCCAGTCAGCTTCGGCGCGGGCGGTCTTGCGGTCGGCGAATTCGCCATCCGAGAAGCCCAGCACCGAAAGCTGCGGCAGGATCATGCCGTTCACCCGCACCAGCATGGCGGCGGCCATCAGCAGAACACCGGCCTGGCCCGCCAGGGCAATCCAGCGGCGGGCCGGGGCTTTCTGTTCGCCATCCGCGGTTTGCAGGGCGGTGCTCCAGCAGGCCAGCGCCATAAAGAACCAGCCGATATAGTAGGTATAGATATAGCGGTTATAATCCACCAGCCCCACGGCCTGATCCGGCTTGAAAATAAAGCCATAGCTGAGCGCCAGCATGAGGTTATACCCCACAAAGCATGCAAGGGACAGCACCCCGATACAGCCAATGCGCAGCTTGAGCTGGCGGCCTCTGGCGCAGATGGCCGCCACCAAGAACACCAGCAGAATCAGCACCACAACATTGCGGCCCTGGCCGATCATGCTCAGCCGACCATCCGAAGTCCAGAACTGGTGGCCCATATCGGCCATGGCTTGGGTGAACTGGCTCTGGCGCTCGGCGTAAAAGCCCTCCACCGGCTGGCCCAGCAAAATCTTGATGCCGTTGATGACCACAGCGGACAAGGGGGCGCTGGTTTCGCCGGTGCCGCCCTCGCTGGCACTTTTGGCAACCAGAATGCCCACATAGCGGATGTTCCAGAAATAATAGATCAGCATGGGCGCGGCAAAGCAGGCAATGGCAAAGCCGGTGCGGCGGGCAAGGCCCTTTTTGAAGGGGTGCTCCGCAAACAGCCAGGCATCCACAGCCATCAGCCCCGCCGCCACCAGGGACAGCACAAAGGTGTTGGCCTTGATGTTGGCCGCCAGCGCCAGTACCGGCAGTACGGCCCACTTGGGGCTGCCGGTTTTGCGCAGCGCCAGCCACAGCGCCACAGCGCCGCCCAGTGCAAGGCCCGCGGGCACATCGCCATAGGCAGTCATATAAGTGGTATCCAGATAGATCGTATGGTTATACACCGTCAAAAACCAGGGGGCAAACCAGCAGATTGCTGCCAGCGGCACCGCAATGCGGTACTGGCGGAAGTTCAACCCGCCCAGCACCGCGGCAAACACGGCGGCGGCCAGCACATCATACGCCACATAGATCTTCCAGTCTGCATAATGGCCCAAAAACTGGAAGAAGTAGGAGAGCAGCGGCAGGCCGGGGTTCTGGGTCTGGGGCCAGGGGGTTCCAAGGGTAGCCAGGGCATACAGGCGGTTATCCGCCTTGGTCACCTTTACGGCGGTAGCCCACAGGCTGAGTTCATCATACTTGGTTGCCAGCGGCTGGCGGATGAAAAAGTACACCGCAAATGCCAGCGCTATGCCCCAGAACAGCACCGCCCCCGGTGTAACCAGGCGGCGGTAGGCCGGGCGCTGGCCTTTGTGGGGCACCAGCGCCCACACGCCGCTGCCCGCAAACACCGCCCACAGCAGCACAGTGCCGGGCAGCAGCAGGTTTGCCATACCCGCAGCCGTCAGCCAGGCAACGGCAATGCCCAGCGCGGTCAGCGGGGCCAGCGCAGCATGCAGGTTACATTTGAGCGTTAGGAACGCGCAGAACAAAAACAGCACCGCCAGCGCGGCAAAGATGCAAAGCAGCTCCATAGAATCACCATTTTATACAACATAAAAGCCCTGCGGGTGTGCCCCCAAGCCATGGGCGCACCGCCCCACAGGGCTTTTTTTACTTTTTGCGGAAAACATCAACGGCAAGGCAGGCAAACGCAGCCCCCACAGCCGGGGCAAACAACAGCAGCAGCCATTGGCCGCCGTTTGGCACAAAGCGCAGGTACCACGGCTGCACCGGGTTGAGCACCACGCCGTCCAGCCGGGTAGGCACGCCGCCCACACTGTCCGGGTCAATGCGCAGCCCGGTCACGGTAAGGCCGCCCAGGTCAAAGGTATACTGGTTTTCGCCGCTCACGCGGGCAAAAACTTTCTGGGTCTCGCTGTACTCGGTCTGGCCGGGGCGCAGGTAATACAATGCTACGCTGCCGGACGGCAGGTAGTGCACGGCGTCCAGCTCCACCGTTTCCAGCCAGGCTTCGCCCCGCCAGATGATGTGCGGGTCGTTGTCGGTGGAAAGATACCAGCCGGGTTCATCCACCGGCGCGGTATGCCATTGATCGTCATCATAATTGACAAAGCTTTCAAATTCCAGGTCATCCGCCGTCAGGGTGCGGGTCACCATAGTGCCGTCTGCTTTATGGTTCAGCATCACAGCGCTGCCCACCAGCACGTACACCAGCCACACAATAACAGCGGCGGCATATGCCAATATCAGCAGCTGCTGGGGGCGCAGCGGGCGGCCCGCATGGGCGGGGGCGGCAAAACGCTTGGTTGGGCGTTTATCTTTCATTGTACCACCCCGCTTTCTGCCACAGCCACCGGGGTAAAGGCGATCGGCTTGCTGCGGCCTTCAAACCGGTAGAGGGTTGCGGGCATATTCGCTTTCAGCCCGCCTTCAAACCGGCTGCTGAACTCCCGCTCCAGATAGTCGTCCGCGCGGTCGATCAGCAGGTAGTCGATCTGCTTTTCTTCCATATAGGCGGTCAGAGAGTCTGCGGTGCAGACCGCCTCAAAGTCATACAAGGTCCAGTTCAGGCTTTCCACCAGGTTCATAAAGTCGGAGTCCCACCGGCTGGAATAATCATCGTTGCCCCACCAGGTACCGCCATAGCCGTTGACCACCTTGGCGGTCAGCTCATACTTGTAGTAGTACCAGCGGGTGGCATCATCGCCCTGACTGATGACCAGCACGCGGTCCGGCCAGTCCAGCACGGTGTTCATTGCTTCAGCGCGGTTCTTTACATCGCGGCGCAGGGTGTACAGGCTGTCGGCGTTGGTCCAGAACCCGGCTGCGGGCACACCGCGCCAGGCAAAAATACCCAGCACTGCCGCAGCGGCCAGCCCCAGCGCCGCACGGCCCAGCCGCTGCGCCGCGCCGCTGCCCTGCCCCACCGCAAAGCCCAGCACACAGAAGCCGTACAGCATCCACCCCTGCAGGTAGGGCGCGATATAACGCTCATAGTCCTTCAAGGCGGAGCCTTCGGCCTCGGAGAAATTGTAGAAGTACAAAATCAGGTGGAAGAGATACAGCGCGGCAAAGCAGAACGCCCCGCCCACAAAGCCAACCACGGTGCGGCGGCGTGCGGCACCGGCAGGCGCTGCCACAAAGGCCGCCGTGAACAGCAGCAGAATGCAGCTGACGGCCATGATGGGCGCGCCCACCAAACAGACGCGGCGGTACAAAAATGCCTGGCTCATGCTCTGCATGATCTGGGCAAAGCGTTCTTCACGCCCAATGCCCAGCAGCTGCTTGATGCCGCCGGTCAGCACAGCACCATAGCTCAGGCCCGCGCTGCCCACGCTGGCCCCAGTGGTTTCGGTTAGGGTCACGGCGGCGGTATAGCGGTTCCAACTGATAAACACCGCCAGCACCACCGCCGCCAGAATACTGCATTTTGCCAGCGATACGCCGAAAATGCGGCCAGGCTTTGTATCCGGGTGCGGCGTACCGAACAGCTGATCCAGCCCGATCAGGAACGTAACGATCAAGGCATAGGCAAAACCGATATCTTTGGTCATGGTCAGCACGGCAAGTGGCATGGCACAGGCAAAAAAGCCGGTTTTGCGCCCGCCCGCCGCGGCATACAGGCACAGGGTTCCGCCAAACAGCAGTGCCAGGGGGGTATCCGCCATGGCGTTGGCGTAAATGGTGGATGGGGTGCCCGCCGGAACCACGCTGAAAAAGAACGGCAGAAGAAAGCCCGCAGCAAACACCAACACAGCACCCGCCCAGTTTTTGCGCGGCATGGCTGCCGCCGGGGCAATGCAGGCCAGGAACAAAATATCCAGCCCGGCCAGGCACTGCCATTCATAAAACTGGCCCGGTACGCGCTGGAAGAGATAGGAAACCAGGCTGGTTGCCGGGTAAGTAAAGCTCGCCGTCAGGTTGATGGGATCCGCCACATACAGCGCAGCGCGCTCCGCCACCATCTTGGGGGCAAGGCCCCAGGCGGTAAATTCATCCCACTGGGTAAACATGGGCTGCTGCAAAGCAAACAGCACCCACAAAAAGCAGCTGCCGCCCACAAACAGCAAAAAGCCGGGGCTGAACAGCGCCCGCCGGATAGCCCGCCACCCGGCACGCACCCCAAAGTAGACCCCGCCGGCCAGCCAGACCGCCATGATGATAAAATGGCCGAACTGCAAAAGCCCCAGCAGGGAAAGCAGATACAGCACCACGGCCGACCCGCACAAGGCGGGCAGCGGCAGCAGGGCGGCATCGAACCGGGTACATGCCGCCACGCACAGACAGCATGCGGAGAAGAACAGCAAAAACAGCAGGCTGAATACAATCTGCACGGTACAGCACCTCCCGGATTGAAATTAAAAAATAATAGAGAATCATGTTGGTGGACCGCCGCCCGGTGGGCGGCTTAGAAAATTGGGGCAAGGTAGCATATAAAGGCCAATTCTATACCCGAAGACTATCACGCAAAAACCGCGAAAAACCGCAGATTTGATCGTGCCGCAGGCACACCGCCATTATTTTTAACTATTCTCTCATATACGCGTAAGCCAGCTCACGCGTATACGACGTACACCGGCCCCACAAAGTAGTGCTGGAAGAGCAGCACAGCGCCCAAAACGGCATAGCAGGCGCACAGCGGGATGATGGCCGCTTCGGCCTTTTCTTCCGTGATGGCGGGGCAGATGGTTTTGCGCAGCAGCACGGCCAGGGCGGGCAGCAATGCCAGCCAGACGCAGAGGAAATACCGCGCCTGCAGCCCCACAATGCGCACCATGCCCACCGGGGTATAGGTGATATACATGGCTGCCATGGCACCGGCGGCGTACACCAGCGCCAGCAGCGCCGCCCCGCCCACGCGGCGGCGGGTGGGGAACGTATCGGCGCGTTTTGGCTGCGCAGCAGCCAGCAGGGCGGCCAACAGCAGCACCAGCGGGCCGGTCAGGTTCAAAAAGCTGATGGGCAGGTCCTTCCAGCCGAACAGGCCGAGCTGCCCAATAAAGAAATCATTCTCTCCCAGGGTCCCCCAGAACGCAGCAATGGTCCGCAGAGGGTTGCGCAGCACAAAGGCCAGCTGTTCACCGCCGTTTACCGTGCTGCCGCCCTGGCGCTCAATCATGGGATAGTTATAGCGGAACGCCGTTCCGTACCATTCCGTCAGCAGGGTAACGGCCATAGCACCGCCAAAGCCGCCCAGCGCCCACAGCGGGCGGCGTCCCTTGGCGTGCCATTCCCGCTTTGCCACCAAAAAGATAGGCAGCACCCACAAAAGGTTCAGGTACGGTTTGGCGATATTGACAAAGATGCAGGCGGCAGTGTAAATGCCCGCCGTTTGGGTGTTCCACTCCTTGCGGGTCAGCAGGGCAAGCATCAGGTAATAGCAGCCCAGCAGGGTTGCATCATAGCTCAGCGACGACCCCATAAACAGCGACATCGGCAGCAGCATAATGGCCGCAAAGGCCGGGCGGTAACGCTCCGCTTTGGCCAGCGCCAACGCGCACAACAGCGTGTAGGCCAGCAGGTTGACGATGCGTCCGCCATATAGGCAGCCCAGCGCGCCAAAGCCCAGCAGGCGTGCCAGCGCCATACCGACCGCGCCCGGCAGGAATGGAACGACCAGAAAGCTGACCGGCTCGCTGACCGGGTCCGGCACAGAATCCCGCACATCGTGCGCCAGGTACAGGGCAAAGCTGTCCGCCATGCTCTGCACTGCGCCGTCCTTGCCGTATTGCTTCAGGGCATAGCCCGCGGTGTTATAGGCTTTTTCCGCCCCGGTATCGGGGTCAGTGCCCACACCGGCAGAGGTATGCGCATTCACCCATGCACCGGGGAACGCTTCCAGCAGGTAGGCCACATCGTCCGGGTAGGTGCGGGAAGCATCAAAATCAAAGTGCCCGGTGGAGATGGCATAGGTGCGCAAGTAATGGTCGGCTTCGTCCGGCGTTTGCAGCGGCGGGTTGGCAAATGCAAACAGCAGCCCGCACAAAAAGATGCACACGGCCCCTTTTGCCGCAAATCCTTTTGCAAACCGCCGCACACAATACCCGGCCAGCAGACATACTTCCAGAAAGGCCGCACACCCCAGCGTGACCACCAGGGGGGACACACGGTTATCCAGCCCAAAGAACACCCGCCAGTAATAGGCCCACAGCACGCCGCACACGGCGGCGCACAGCACAGCCAGCCCCCACCGCACAGCGGCGGGCAGCTTTTGTAATTTTATTGGCATAAAACTTTCTTACAACCGCCCTTACAGAATGTACTGGCCGACCTTGTACTGGTCCAGGTTGCCGCGCAGGAACTCAATGGTTTCGGCAAGGCCCTGTTCAAAGGTATACTGCGGTTTCCAATCGGTCAGGGTGCGCAGCTTGGTGGCATCGCCCAGCAGGCGGTTGACCTCGCTCTTTTCGGGGCGCAGGCGCTCGGCTTCGCAGACGATCTTGGCGCTGGGGTTGATCTGGGCAATCAGCTCATTGGCCAAATCGCCGATGGAATGTTCCACACCGGTGGCAATGTTGATCTCCTGGCCAATGGCGGCATCGCAGTCCGCAATGGCCATAAAGCCGTGGGCGGTGTCCTTGACATAGTTAAAGTCGCGGGTGGGGGTCAGGCTGCCCAGCTTGATTTCCTGCTGGCCGGCCAGCAGCTGGGTGATGATGGTGGGGATGATGGCGCGGCCGCTCTGGCGCGGGCCATAGGTGTTGAAGGGACGCACAATGGAAACCGGCAGGTCAAAGCTGCGGTAAAAGCTTTCGGCCAGGCGGTCCGCGCCGATCTTGGTGGCAGAGTAGGGGCTCTGGCCCTGGAACGGGTGGTGCTCGTCAATGGGCACATACTGGGCGGTGCCATACACTTCGCTGGTGGAAGTAACCATCACGCGCTGGGTGCCCAGCTCGCGGGCGGCGTTCAGCACGTTCAGGGTGCCCTTGATGTTGGTATCCACATAGCTGTCCGGGCTGTGGTAGCTGAACGGAATGGCAATCAGGGCAGCCAGATGGAACACGCGCTCCTGCCCGCGCATGGCAGTACGCACGCCGTTGGGGTCACGTACATCGCCCATAAAGATATCCATTTCATTGCGGATTTCCGGGGGCAGGGTATCGATCCAGCCCAGGGAACCAAACGAGTTATACAGGCAGAAAGCACGCACTTTCTCGCCGCTTTTTACCAGCTCTTCGGCCAGATGGCTGCCGATAAAGCCATCGGCACCGGTCACCATAACGGTATGGGACATTGTAAAAACACTCCTTTTTATATGGCAATACCGCCCGCAGGGCAGAACAATCCAATTATTACAAAATAGTATAACCGATTTGCGGCCTGATTTCAACCAATGCCCCGCCCAGCGTGCAAAAAAGTGCCGGGGCTGCCGCGGATAGGGTAGGCCTACATTAAATTTATATAAAGATTATTCCGTTTGTATCAAAGAGTTCGGCAATATGTTATAATAGGGCAAATACAGTGCTGGGCCGCCTTGCCGCATTCCCTGCCCTGTAGTGGAAAGGAGCCTGCACCCATGCCGCAACGCAAACCTGCCCTGCTTTGGCTGCGGGACTTCGCCCTGACCGCATTGGTCCTTGCGCTGTGTACGCTGACAAGCTGGGTATTTTTCCGGCTGGATTTTGTTTCTTCCAACTATATCCTGACCTATATCCTGGGCGTCATGTATATCAACGTCTTTACATCGGGGTTGGTGTACGGCGTTGTGGCTTCGCTATTCTCGGTGATGCTGGTCAACTATATGTTCATTGACCCCTTTATGCAGTTCCGCATCCGGTCAGACGACATGGTAACGGCAGTGGTCATGCTCTGCGTTTCGCTGCTCTGCTCCTCGCTGACGGGGCGTATCAAGGTACAGGCCACCCAAAGCGAGCGCAAAGCCTATGCTTCGCAGGTGCTGCTGGAAGCCAGCCGCAGCCTGTTGGGGGCCGAGGACCCTGACACCATTCTGCGGATAACGGCCACCCAGCTGGGCAAGCTGTTGGAGCGCCCGGTCTGCTTTGCCCCCGCACCGGAGCACATTGCACCGGGAACCCTGATTCTGCCCCCTCCCGCCCAGACGGATTACCGCAGTTGCCCGGCGCTGCATGAGTTCAGCACCTATGAGCACAATCTGGCATTATCCATCCTGGATGTGTGTTCCCTGGCGCTGGAAAAAGAAGCCTCCAACCGCGCCCGGCGTGAAATTGAGGAAGCCGCCCGCCAGGAACAGCTGCGCGCCAACCTGCTGCGCAGCATCAGCCATGACCTGCGCACCCCGCTGACAAGCATTTCCGGCAACGCGCTGATTTTGACCGAGAAAAACCCCCTGCTGACCGAGGAAAAGCGCCGGGAGCTTTCTGCCGCAATTTATGAGGACGCCAACTGGCTGAACCATCTGGTGGAAAATCTGCTTTCCATCACCCGGATGGAGAACGGCCAGGTAAACCTGCGCATTCAGCCGGAGCTGATTCAAGACATTTTTGACGATGTACTGGCTCATTTAGACCATGACGCCGCCCGCCACACCATTGTGACCAACGTGGCGGATGACCTGCTGATGGCCGATATGGACGCCCAGCTGATCGAGCAGGTGCTGGTGAACCTCATCAACAACGCCATCAAATATACCCCTGAACATTCCCGCATCGAGCTTTTCGCCGCGCCGGAGGGTAAATTTGTCCGCATCTGCGTAACGGATGACGGCCCCGGCATCCCGGAAGAAAGCCGGGACAAGCTGTTTGATATGTTTTATACCCTTGGCAAAACCCGCAGCGATGGCCGCCGCGGGCTGGGTCTTGGGCTGGCCTTGTGCCGTTCCATTGTTGCCGCCCATGGCGGTGTGATCAATGTACAGAACGCTGTACCGCACGGTGCCTGCTTCTGTTTTACACTCCCGCGAACTGAGGTGACCCTGTATGAATAAACCGCTGATCCTTGTGGTGGAGGATGACCCGGCTGTTGCACGGCTGATCTCCACCACACTGGAAACCCGCAATTATCAGTACCACCGTGTACAGAACGGAGCCGGTGCCCTGTTGGAAGCTGCTTCGGCACGGCCGGATGTAATTTTGCTGGACCTTGGCCTGCCGGATATGGACGGTATTGATGTAATCCGCAAGATTCGCGGGTGGAGCAACGTGCCCATTCTGGTGGTTTCGGCCCGCAGTGATGATACCGACAAAGTATCTGCCCTGGATGCCGGTGCAGATGATTACCTGACTAAGCCGTTCAGCGTAGAGGAGCTTTTGGCCCGGCTGCGCGTGGCGCTGCGCCGTGTGCGGTATGATACTTCCCGCGCAGGTGACCAGGCCAGCATATACGAGAACGGAGAACTGCGCATTGACTATGCCGCAGGCTGTGTGTACCGCGGCGGAACGGAGATTCACCTGACCCCCATTGAGTACAAGCTGATCTGCGTGCTGGCCAAGAACACCGGCAAAGTGCTGACCCACAACTATCTGTTGAACGAAGTCTGGGGCAGCCCGGCCGCATCGGATACGCCGTCCCTGCGCGTATTTATGGCAACGCTGCGCAAAAAAATTGAGGAAGACCCCAGCCACCCCCGCTATATCCAGACCCACATCGGCGTTGGCTACCGCATGATCCGCCAGTAAAGTTTGGGGCAACACCGCACAATTCCCGCCTTGCGGCTTAAGCACCGCTCCGGCAGCTGCG
>OHUN01001304.1_pt1 | contig 11159 bp, 13 predicted proteins | sample 1579211 | NCBI WGS metagenome assembly OHUN01 (sample SAMEA3879560, study PRJEB24766) | human gut metagenome | biome: human-associated habitat; feature: feces | place: USA | collected 1985/1987
ATTGTGTTTTTTCAGCAATATATCAAGTCCAGAATTAGTAAATGCATTACCTTTATATTTTATGAATATATTATCAGATACTATATGCAATTCTTTAGCAAAATCAACATCTTCTGTTCCTTCATATGCATGAAATGGTGCAAACTTATTTATCAGATTCTTCTTCATTACATTTTTTATATAAATAACCAAGTTGTTTTTATTAGCATCAATAACCTTATTAACCTCATGAAGTAAATCACTATTATTATATTGAAAGAACCTTGCATGTTTTTCTCCAACACATACATTTTGCATATCAATTACCAATAGTGCTTTTTCACAGTTCTTTACCTCCATAAAATTTACTTTATCCTGACTATCAGACCACTGTTCTTTTGTAAGATAAGTAAAGTGCTCCGTTCTAACGTCTCCCATAAGTGCACAGGGTTTATTTTCTTCCGTATGATGATATTTGAATCCACATTTTTCCTGACAGCGTTTTGATTTTTCATTTCCGTCATAATATCCACACCACATAGCACTACAACCCAAATCTAAAAAAGCATGCTTCTGTAAAGCTCGAACCGCTTCGGGAATCAAGCCCTGCCCCCAGTATGGAACACCTATCCAATATCCAATTTCTATTTCATCATCAGCTGCTTTTGTGTGCGACTGCGCTGGCGGAATCAATCCGATACTTCCAATTGCAACATTATCTTCTCTTAAACACACTGCATATGTTTCATCTGCTGCCAAAACACTTTTGATGATTTCTCTGCTATTCTCTACACTTGTATGTACTGGCCATCCTGCTATAGGCCCCACCTCTGGATTTTTTGCATATTTATATAAACTCTCTGCATCATCCTCTTTCCAGGGACGAAGTATTAATCTCTCAGTTTCTAATGTCATAACCTACTCCTTTACCAACTGCTTTCTAATTATAATTTGTGATCGAATCAAATACGACTGGGGACATTTTAACAATCCGGCTCCACTCTCGAATTCCCTGATAAGCATACAGAATTACATTAACAATCTCATCAATTTCCGCTGTATTGAACTCATCTCTTGAAATACCATATGCAATAAGATCTGACCATTTCTGCACTCCAACTTGATTATAGTGATTCATCATATCGTTAGAACAAGTACAAGCATATTCATACATCATCTCATAAATTGTGATTCTGTCATCCCTACAAACAGGAATTGAGATTTCACCTGTTTTAAGAAATTTAATAACTGTTATATTTTGTTATTAAATTCTCCGCAATCCCTTGAAAACACTGGATTTATCGCAGGTGAGTTTTTTCTTAGACTTTCCCTTATGTTATATCTTCCCATATGGATTTACGAACTCTGATAAGGGAAAATACAAGGGAAAGAAAATCCTATAAAACAGTATAACACAAAATAAAAACGACATGGTGAACTGATTAAAATGCTTCTGATTTTTTACAAATGATTGATTGAATGATAAGGAGATTTGATACGATGAGAACGATATTTGCAGAATACAATCCACACAAAAACAGCATTGATATATATACCAGTGCTGGCTATATGCTCCGCATTGACTGCTGGGAAGCAGAAAAGAATTTAAAAACAACACCCAGATCAGATTGTGCATTAAATGCACTTGCTATTGATGAACCACTTGAATATGCAAGATTGTATCTTGATGGAACGATGCAAATGTGGGTAGATGCGGAAGATTCCTTAGAAATTTAATTCAAAGATAAATAAGGGACAAATAACCCTTTTAGATTTATTTGTCCCTATTATTCTATATTTTTTCACTTCTGACAATGCAGATGAAACTTTTAAATTTGGTATTTTCCAGTATCATTGTTCAGTTTTTATTGCACCAGACAGGGCATTGTATCCATTTTGTTTGTATGTATTTTCCCCTGTTACTCAATCATAATTTCCTTGATAGAAATCTTCTTAATTTTTTCAGAATATATATACATCATAATTTCATAAATCGTGATAAAACAAGCAAGAGAAATAAGCATAGTTGGAAAGTCAAATTTATACGTAGGTACACCCGCGACATCCTTAAATACAATATCCACCATAAGCCGTAGCAATCCATACTGATATACTGTTCCGATTATAAAACCAATATAGGACAGCGGTCTGTATCCTCCTAAAATTGCCCTGCAACATTCTTTCTGTGAATAGCCGAATACTCTCATCATAGCAATAGTTTTTGTATTTCCGTTTATTACTGTAGTTATAGCAAGAAACAGAGTTGTAAACGCTAATACAAGTCCGATGACCAACATCATCACACCCATCATTTCACTTGATAAATCTTTCATACTAAACGACATTTGTGTCATAGCTGAAAAGCAAAATGAAGCAAAAATAATGAAGAATACAAGTGCCTTTTTAGATTTCAGGGTATTCCTTTTCAAATACTCTACAAACGACAATTCACTGCTTTTTTCGATTCTATGATTTGGTGTTTTAGAAGCAGTTTGCGTATTATCTTTCAAAAGCAGCAACACAGGTTTTTTGAATTTGTACCAGGCATAATAAACTGAAAGTGCCGAAAAACAAACAGTCGGCAATACCACAAAATAAAATAAAATGCTTGGATGAAAATTGATAGTTATCTCAGGAAGCATTTTATCTTCATTTTGTAGAGCGTAAAACCACGGCATTATAAGAAATGCTCCTGCATATCCGATTACAGTCCCAATAAATATACTAATTCCGAATACCCAAAAGCTTTTTGCAATTTTGATATTTGAATATCCCAATGCCTTTAATATCCCAAGTTCCTTCTTATGCATGTCAATATAATGCTTAATATAAAACAACAACATAACAATCGTAGTTAAAAGCAAGCATCCGCCACTTACAAGGCAAACGACTTTTGCGGTAGAAACCTGAGCATTATAAAAAAACATTGATAATTCAGATGTAATTTCACTCTCAATTAATCGAACATCAAAATAAAAGTTCAGAAACATTGTACAAACAAGGACAGCACAACTGGCTATAATGGAAATACCGATGAGTTTTGAAACATTTTTTATTCCAACGAGCATACCATCACCACCCTATCTCATAAGCGGTCTTTTGTGCTTCATTTGTGTAAATTTCAGATATTTTTCCGCTATTCATTTTTATAACTGTGTTTGCCATTTCCGCAATATTTAAATTGTGTGTTACCATTACGATTGTAAAATCATATTCCTTTTGAAGTTTACATATATAATCAAGAACCTGTCGTCCTGTTTGTTCGTCTAATGCTCCTGTCGGTTCGTCAAGAAATAATACTCTCGGTCTTTTTGCCAAAGCTCTTGCAATAGATACTCTTTGCTGTTCGCCACCCGAAAGTTCGCTGGGATATTTATGTAGTTTTTCTCCGAGTCCAACCGCTCTAATGACGTTTTTATAATCTTTATTATTTGCTAAATCAGCACCCATTTTTACATTTTTATCAACGCTCATATTGGGTAGCAAATAATACTGCTGAAAAATAAATCCGACATTTTCCTTACGAAATGAAGTTAATTCATTATCAGAAAGTGCTGTAATATCCTTTCCGTCATAAAACACTTTACCGCTGTCAGGGCGTTCAAGACCTGAAATTACATTCAAAAAGGTTGACTTGCCAGAACCAGATGCGCCGAGAATAACCACAAAATCATTATCCTCAATATCAAGACTGATGTCCTTTAATACTTGGAATCGGCTTTCTCCGTTTTGGTAGGATTTTATTATATTTCTCGCTTTAATCATTATTTTCTCCTTCCTTCAGCTTTTTCAAAATACTCATACATACCTCAGTAATCATTGTACTGATTTCTTCGTCTGTAAATCGGCACATTTTTGTGGCACAAAGCGTTGCAATTCCGTGTGTATATATCCAAAGATGATGATACAGTTTTTTCCCAGCTGCCTTGCAAATTTTGTAATCATCTTGAATTGACAATAGAATTTGCTCATAACTTTCATCTATCAGCGGAAGTACACCAGATAAGTCAGGAATTTGTTTTTGCTCCGTCATAAAGAGGAGTTGAAAAAGCTTAGGCTCATTAACAGCGAAGAGAATATATTGTGTACCCACCCCTTTAAACGGGGGCTCTGTTGTTAGTCCTTTATTGACATATTCTTTATACAGAGCTTTAGCAGATTTAATCATATCCTGCTGAACCTCCTCCATATTTTTAAATACAGTAAAAATGGGTCTTGCCGAACTACCGAGATATGTTCCTAACGCTCTTGAAGTCAAAGCCTCATATCCGTCTGCCCTGACAATATTTAATGCGGCTTCAATAATTTCTGCTTTTGTAAATTTGGCTTTTGGTGGCATACTTTATCTCTCCTTTTACTAAATCGCTTGTTTTAAATCATTTGATTTAATTATAATTGAAGCCCACCTGAAAGTCAATAAGGCGGCAGAGATTAATTCCTTCAGCCTTATTGACTTCTTATGCAAAGATGATTTCTTCGTTCATAATATCACAATTGCTACACTTTGTTGTATTGCGTTATGCGATTTTCCACCCCTTGCTTTTGCCATTATGAGCAGTCAGGGCAAGGGGAACATAGTGTGAAATCATATAAAGGGATAAAGCGAACACATTACAATGAATCCTTTGTTTTCAAAGCTTTTGTAGGATTTTATTAAAATACAAAGAGGTGTGATTAAGCACATATATAAAATTGTGTGTTTACAATCGGATTTTTAATAATATCCCCTTGTTTCCCGCCAGCCTTTCACATACCATCTTATCACGACATATATTACCTGTACCAATAACAATAGAAACAGTAGATTGACTGGTAATATTGTCCTTATCCAATCTGCGAAATAGATTGCTATTGCCATACTTACGAGTATCACCATTATGGTAATCATATCCCAACAGTATTTCTTATATAGCCCTGCAATCTTTATTTCGATGAATGCCAAAAGTATTCCCACACCCACCAGACATCCACCGCAAATCAATATTCTTATCAGCCAGTTTATAATTCCAGCAACGACAGGATTGGATATTCCATCACTAATCTGTGCCACGTTCTTTCCTGCCAGTACAACCCAGCCAGCAATGGTCTGTGTGAAAGTTGCGATTGTATCAAAGAATACCACGCAATCAGAAATAAATATTTTTGACCGTATCATCTGAAAAAGAGTAGTTGATACGGAATACCATATCAGCAGAAACATCAATGCTTCATACATGGCTGTTTTTGTTTTATATCTGCCTGCCAGTTTTTCCCTCTGCATATCATACTTTTCCTTAGCTTTCAGATAAGCTGTCTGTTTACAATTCCCGCACTTTTGATAGAGTACCGGCTTTTCAACCGGTATCTCTACTTTTTTCTGATGAGAGAGTGCATAGTCCCGTTCCTGTTCTGCCTGCCTTAGCTTATCTTGACATTCCTCTGTCATGATTTCGGCAGCGTGCGTTTTCTCTTTCTCTCTCTGCAACAATTCTTTTGTTTTCCTCAAGTCGTTCTTTAAGGCTTGAATGTTCCCTGCTCTGTTCTCGCTGTTTAACCTCTCGTTCAAGGTCAGCGATTCGTCGAGCTGCATTTTCAGTTCCCGGATAGTCCTGTCTTTCTGGTCGAGTTCTTCCTGCATCTGCTCTGTCAGCAGAAGCAACTCTTCCAGTTGATCGTCGCTCTTTGAGTTTCTTAATTCGTTCATCAATCGACCTTCCTTTCTCTAATTGCTGTTCAAGTTCAGTAATTCGCTGTTCTGTTTCTGCAATAGCCGGTTCTCGCTGTTTAATTTCTGTGCCAATTCCTGCCATTGCTGATTTTCGTCTGTGAGTTTCTGTATCTGGTCTGTCTTTTCTTCCAGAAGCATCAACAGTTCTTCTGTATCCGGTAAGATTTGTAGCAGCTCTGACAATTCTTTCTCTAATTGCTGCAATCGTTCTTCCTGCTCCTGAAAGCACATCAGCTTCTCGTCCTTTTCCTGTATCTCCTGAAGCATCTCTGCCATGATATTCTGCTGTTCCTCTATCTGTGTAATCATTGCTTCCATCATGGGAATTACTTCTTTGCTTTCTTCTAATGTCATTCAACCACTCCTTCCATATTGACAATGCACCGGATACCTTACCAAAGGTTGTGATTACCTTTTGCAGTAGTGCATTTTGTTTTTTAATCATCTGGTTTTCCTCTACCTTCCATGAACCATTCCATATCTGTCCGGTGAGATATTTTTCCTCAATCTTTCTTGCATCCGCACCCTCATGAATCGTAGGGATTTTTAATTTGCCCTGTCTTTCATAAGAGCGGTGGTCAATCTGATTGTCTATGGATAAATGCCGGTTACACATCCCAGCCCATTCGCTTCGCCATAACTCACAATTCTTTGGATTATTCCAGCCGGTAGCATCGGTCAGAACCCGTTTCCATTGTTTTCGGTTTCTTGCCCCGACTTTCTGTACTCCGTTTTCATCAAGTACCGGAATGCGGATTCCATGCCGGTCAGGATTTTTCTTATCCTGCCACCAGTCCGGGTGGGATTCATCAACCACGATATTTCCGTCAGTATCTCTGACAAAATCCCAGTCCTTGACTTCTTTGCTGCCCCATGAATGATCCAGATTGAATGGTCGCATGGTTACAAGTAAATGCACATGTGGGTTCCCGTCGCCCTTATCGTGTATGCTCCAGTCGGCACACATTCCCTCGTCCACGAAAGTCTTTTGAATATATTCGGTTGTATAATCAATCTGTTCCTGTCTGCTCCATTCTTTCGGCAGGGAAAATTCAAATGAGCGTCCAAGCTGTGCATCTGCATTTTTTTCTATCTTCAATACCTCATTCCATAGACGCTGTTTCTGAAATGTGATTTTAAACTTTTCCAGTGCGGCATCTTTATCATCCGCTCTTTTATAACGGATAGACTGTTGAAACCTTTTTATATTTTCTTCCGGTACATGCAGCCATTCAGGAGGTGCATTTTCGCACATCATCAGACTGGTGTAGACGACTTCCTTTTTGGAAGTATAGTAACTGATTCTGCCTGTTTCCTCATTCTTCATCACATCTCCATTAAGATATGCCGATGCGGATATGACAGATTTTCCTTTACTGCGCCCGACAATCTTTACTGTAAAGTGAAATATCGCCATGATACGATTCCCCCTTTCTGCCGTATCCGGCATTGATTTCCGACAGCATCTTCTTCTGGTTTGGCAGAAGTGAAGCTGTCGGAACGCCCTCTGCGCAAGAGTGCCCCCTGCGGCATGAGCAGGTCTGGCTGAAAGCCCCGCCGACGGAACGAGCCCGGCAAGCGTAAGCGCAGACCGGTTGCCACTTGTGGCAAACTTATAAGGACGACCTCTGGTTGTCCATAAGTGCGCCCTTCATTCAAAGGCAATGAAGGGAATGGAAAAACCACTCCCTCCGCCATTACACTTCCTCCATATCTGTAAGTGGCTCTTTCTGCATCGCCTTTGAGAAAAACTTTCCGTTTGTTTCCTGCCTTTTTAAGAAGCCTATCAACTTTGGTAAATCTTCCTCCTCAATCGGACAGCCAAGAACCGATTCCACTGCGCCACCAATCTGACAGAGCCTGTGGGTTCGTTTTTTACTTTCCTCTGCTTTCTTTCGCTTTTCCAGTTCCTTCCGCTGTGCAATGAGCTTTTTTGTAGCTTCAATGCTTTCCTGTTCCTTTTTCTCTAATGCACGTATTCTTTCTTCATAAGTCTTTGTTGATTTCGCCATATCGTCTTCATCCTTTCTTTTTCCGATAAACAACAGTTCCCGGTTGCATATCAGGAGAAGCACATGGTATAATCCTCTTGCGTGTAGGTATATCATGGCTTCGGTCTGATAGAACCTTTGGCGGTTTCGTAGGAAGCCGCCTTTTTAAGTTGCCACATTTCTTGTGACAGCTTTTACATTTCCTTTATCCCTCAGATCACGCCCCTCGTTGGCTTCCATGAACTTTTCCAGAATGTCAGTTTTAATAAGGACTTTTCTTCCGACTTTTAATACCGGAAGCTTCTTCCATTCAACCAGCTTTCTCAAAGTGTTTCTGCCAATTCCTGTATAGTCGGCTGCTTCCTCGATGGATAATGCAATCTTTCTTTCCGTCATCTTGTCACCTCCTTATGAATTGCATTATGCAATTTTTGTTGTGCTGTTAGTATAGCGGTTTTATATTGTGTTGTCAAGCGTTATGAAATTTTAAAAATAATTATTATATTGCATATTGCAATTATGTGAGGTACATGCTATAATTCATACATACCGAAAAAGGAGGCAATCAGCATGAAAGATAAAGAACTACGCAAGCTGATAGGCAGCAGGGCAAAACAGCGTCGTCTGGAATTAAATCTGACACAGCCTTATGTTGCAGAGAAGATGGGAGTTACCGCTTCCACAATCCTGCGTTATGAGAATGGTTCGATTGACAATACCAAAAAGATGGTGCTGGAAGGTCTTTCGGAAGCACTTCATGTATCTATTGAATGGCTCAGAGGGGAAACCGATGAATACGAAACCGATATTACGGATAAGAAAGAATTACAGATTCGTGATGCAATGGGCGATATTCTCAAACAGTTACCTCTCGACCTTAGTAAAAAGGAAGATGCTTTTTCCAAAGATTTACTGCTGTTGATGTTAAAGCAATATAACCTGTTTCTGGAATCATTCCAGTTTGCCTGCAAGAATTACAAGGGCAACACGAATGAAGCTGATATTGCAAAAGTAATGGGGTTTGAATCGAATGATGAATATAACGAGATTATGTTTCTCCGGGAGATCACCCACACTGTTAATGCCTTTAACGACATGGCAGATATCGTAAGGCTTTATTCCAAGAAACCGGAAATGGCAGAACAAAGGCTTGAAAATCTTTTATCAGAAGTTTTGTATGAGGATTCCGATTCGGTATAGAACGACAACCGGAGTTATGATATACTTACACGCAAGAAGCATTTCATCAGTTCCGATTGTCTGATATCGAAAGGAGACACACGATTATGGCAAAAGGATCTGTAAGAAAAAAAGGAAAGAAATGGTACTACCGCTTCTATGTAGAAGATGCAAGCGGCAATCTGGTTCAGAAAGAATACGCTGGAACAGAAAGTAAAAGTGAAACGGAAAAACTGCTCCGTCAGGCAATGGATGATTACGAAAGCAAGAAATTTGTCGCAAAGACAGATAATCTTACTGTAGGAGAACTTCTTGATATGTGGGCGGAAGAAGAACTGAAAGTCGGAACACTCAGCAATGGTACAGTGGAAAATTATCTTGGTGCAATCCGTTGTATCAAGAAACATCCGATTGCAGAACGCAAATTAAAAACCGTTACTGCTGAACATTTACAGGCATTTCTCGATCTGCTTACATTCGGTGGGGAATTTCCAGATGGAAAAGTGAGAAAAGGATACAGCAAAGATTACATCCATTCCTTTTCGGCAGTATTACAGCAGGCTTTCCGGTTTGCAGTATTTCCAAAACAGTTGATTACTTTTAATCCCATGCAGTATATTAAGCTGAAAAAGCAGGCAGAGGATGTGGATTTATTCTCCGATGATGAAGTAGAAGAAGGCATACAGCCTATTTCACATGAAGATTATGAGAGACTGATAGAATACCTCAAAGTAAAGAATCCACCTGCAATCCTGCCAATCCAGATCGCATACTATGCGGGACTTCGTATCGGTGAAGTTTGCGGATTGACATGGCAGGATATCAATCTTGAAGAACAATGCCTGACCATTAAAAGAAGTATCCGCTATGATGGCACAAAACATAAAAACATCATCGGACCGACCAAGCGAAAGAAAGTAAGGATTGTTGATTTTGGCGATACTCTGACTGAAATACTGAAAACCGCCAGAAAAAAACAGCTTAAAAGCCGGATGCAGTATGGTGAACTTTACCACCGCAATTTCTACAAGGAAGCACAGGACAAAAACAGAGTGTATTATGAATATTATCATCTGGACAGAACCGAAGAAATCCCGGCAGATTACAAGGAAATTTCTTTTGTCTGCCTGAGACCGGACGGATGTCTGGAACTGCCAAGCACACTCAGCATTGCCTGCCGATCAGTTGCAAAAAGGCTGGACGGATTTGAGAATTTCCATTTCCACCAGTTGCGACACACTTACACAAGCAACCTCCTCTCAAACGGAGCTGCCCCAAAAGATGTGCAGGAACTGTTAGGACACTCTGATGTCAGTACCACAATGAATGTCTATGCCCACTCTACAAGAAAGGCAAAGCGGAACTCCGCCAGACTTCTTGATAAAGTGGCAGGCAACGACTAAATAAAAAATTCCCTTATTTCCCTTGCGGGTTCCGCATAAGGGCAAAAATAAGGGAAAATACATATCATTTCACTATCTAAGGGGCTGAAAAGCCTGTAAAATAAGGAAAGTTCGGGAAATTTCTCCACAAATTCAAATTTGCCTATTTACAATATTATTACCTCTGCGACTTTATAAGAGAAATGAACGAATTACTAAACACCAAGTTAGAATTAAATAGTTCTCTTAAAAACAGAAATATTAGAAATTGCCTTGCACATTATGGACTAGGACAATTTATGAAAGAAACTGACATTGATAAAGAAGATATCCTTAAAGGCATAACGGTAAAAGCTTTCAATATGGAATACTACCATTGCAAAGAACTTCTTTACGATTACCTTAACAAATTAGCTATACAGATAAAGTACAAAATATTTTAGTACGCTATTCCAAAGGTAGAAAACTGAATTCTAACTGATTATCACTGATTTTCCGATATGTGAATCCTTCTTCTTTTCAGGCCCAATAATTTTTTATATTGCTGTATATGTCAATATTCTCTTGTCATAATAAAACCTCCTATTGTAGTTTCTTTAATTCTACCATAGAAGGTCATTTTTCATTATCCACTTTTTACGAACTTGTGCAAAGAATTATGGAAGTTATTGAACTGAGTAACAAAGCATTTATGGGTTATAATTTTCAATGAAAGTATTGATGATAAACAGATAAAGCGTTTGCTTTTGGTGTTTAGACAGTCTTTATAAACGGTCAAATAGCAGGCAAAATTAAAGCTGAGGATATGGAAATTGTCCTCAGCTTTTGGTTGTTTTAGGGGGGGATTTTTCGATGATTTTTGTGTGAATTTTGAATATTATGCATTGGCAGTTTTTTGACTGATGAAATCTTGTAAGGGTT
>OHUN01001310.1_pt1 | contig 11131 bp, 8 predicted proteins | sample 1579211 | NCBI WGS metagenome assembly OHUN01 (sample SAMEA3879560, study PRJEB24766) | human gut metagenome | biome: human-associated habitat; feature: feces | place: USA | collected 1985/1987
GCTTGACAAAGATGGGGTGGATGGTCCACGAATAGCTGTTCTGCACCGTGATGCCATGCAGGCAGACGTTCTCGCTGTCCACCGCAGCCACAGCACGGGGACGCCATGCGATGCGCTTGACCTTGGGGTTCACCCACCAGTCGCCGTTTTCGGCATCGCAGTCCAGCGTGCCCTCGCCAGTCACCACTACGTCATGCACCTGCGTAATGTTCAACAGACCCGCAAAGCTGTCCAGCGGATTGCCCTCCCAGCCGGTCAGATAGTACTCGTCCACCTCGTTCTCGCTGGGCAGCACGCCGGGCAGGATGGGGTAATGGGTGCGGTCGTTGTCGCCCAGCAGCACAGCGCCCTTTTCCAGATACAGGGTGGTGTTGCTCTTCATGAACAGGCTGGCCGTGCGGTAACGGCCGGCGGGCACATACACTGTGCCGCCCTTGGGGCAGGTGGACAGCGCCGCCTGCAGCCGCACGGTGTTGTCGGTCTCGCCGTCAGCCACCAGACCATAGCGGGCAGCATCCACAAAGAAGGTCTCGGCCTCGGTGGTGAAATCCAGCTTCAGGGTCTCACCCTCGGCCTGCACCTCCACCGTATAGGTGGTGCCGGGCAGCAGGGAGAACAGGGAGAACACGTTGGTGTTGCAGGCTTCGTATACCGTCTTGCCGTTCAGGGCAACGGTAAAGGGGTGTGCCGGACGGTAGCACAGTTCGTTTTCCAGCTCGAAAACGGCGCTGCGGGTCATGGAACGAATCAGGGTCAGATTCATGCGAAATAACCTCCTGTGAGTTTGTCTTGCCCCCACGGAGCAGACGTGGTATCATGAGGAAAAGCGCTCTCCCGGCACCGGGAGGGCTGTTTCCGGAAAGGATGCGCAAAATGAAAGCGGAACGGGAAAAGATCCATGCAAAGGTAAAGGCAGACACCGTGCGGCTGAACGGCAGCAAGCTGGAGCTGACGGCAGACGAGGAGACGTGCACCTTTCTGCTGGTAAGCGAGGGCAGCTGCACCCTGCAAATGGGAGAAAACAGCCTGCTAGTAACCCCCGGCAGCGCGCTGCTGCTGGGCGCGGGGGACGCAGTGCTCTCTGCCGCCGGTGCAGCCGTACCGGAACTGGTGGGCTGCCGCTTTCCGCTCGGCGCCCTGCACGAGCTGCGCAGTGCCACCCAGCGGGATTTTGCCCGGCTGTTTTTGCCCGGCGAGGTAACGGTGCTGTACGGCCCGGTGCCGTGGGTTCGCCGCCTACGCACCCTGCTGGAGATGATGCGCGCTGCCATGCCGGAGCAGGACTACCCCGGCGGGCTGTACCTGCTGCTGATCCTGCACTATGTCGAGCAGGAGTGCCTTGCCGAGAGCAGCGCCGCAGCGCGCCCCCGCAACGAGACCATTGAGCAGGTGTGTGCCTACCTTGCCGCCAACTACCGGCAAAAGTTCTCCCTTACCGAGGTGGCGGCGCGGTTCTACCTTTCCCCCTACTATCTCAGCCGCCTGTTCCGGCGGGTGACCGGGCAGTCCATCGTGGACTACCTGAACAACCGCCGCATCGAGTCTGCGCAGAAGCTGCTGGAGACCACCGAGCTTTCCATCAGCGCTATTGCCGAGCAGACCGGCTTTGCCAGCGCCGCCCACTTCCGCCGCGTGTTCCGCGAGGTGACGGATATCAGCCCCCTGCAATACCGCAAAAAGCAGAAGAAATGATGCACCTGCCAAAACACCCCCTGTGCCATCCGTTGGGAGCAGCACAGGGGGTGTTGGTCTTGGTCAGATGTTCTTATGGCGCATTAGCCCTTGACGGCACCTGCGGAGATACCTTCAACGAACTGATCCTGTGCACAGAAGAATACGATCAGCTGCGGCAGGATGGAGATGAGGGACAGAGCAAGGATCTTGTTCCAAGCAAAGCCGGTATCACCGTCCATGGACAGCTTGACGAACAGGGACATGGGGTACTTGCCGGGGGTGCTGACGTAAAGCAGCGGGCCCATAAAGTCGTTGCAGCTCCACATGAACTGGAACAGTGCGCAGGACACCAGAGCGGGTCCCAGCATGGGCACGATGACCTTGTACAGAGTCTGGAAGGAGGAGCAGCCGTCAATGGCGGCAGCCTCGTCCAGATCACGCGGGACGTTGCGCATGAACTGCACCAGCTGATACACGAAGTAGGTCTCGGTAGCAAATGCGCAGTGCACCCAGATGGCCAGATAGAAGGGGCTGTCCACCCAGCCGAACTTGTTGTACAGCAGGTACTGCGGCACGTTCAGCACGACCTGCGGCAGGAACAGAGTAGCCAGCATGATGTTGAACAGCAGCTTGCGGCCGGGGAAGTCGAAACGGCCAAAGCCGTAAGCGGCAATACAGGCAGACACCACAGTGCAGATCACCTTGGGGAGAACGTAGCTGTAAGTGTTGAGCATGGCCTGCAGGATGTTGATGGAGCCGCCGAAGTTGTTCAGAGCGTTGCGGTAGCCATCCAGCGTAGGCTTTTTGATCCACAGGCTGATGCCTGCAAAGATCTCGCTGTTATCCTTGAAGGTAGCGCTGATCATCCACAGCAGAGGATAGATCATGATGATGCCAACCAGGATCAGCACGAAGTACTTAAAGAAGGTTGCGATCTTATTCGATGCTTTCATTCCCATATTGGTCACCTTACCTTTCATCCGAGTAGTAGACCCACTTCTTCTGGCTGGTGAACGCAATGATCGTCAGGATGCAGACGATGATGAACATGATCCATGCCAGAGCAGAGGCCATGCCCATGTCGTAGGACTTGAATGCGTAGTTGTAAACCAGCAGGGAGATCAGGGTAGTGGAACCACGGGGACCACCGTTGGTGATGATGTAGGGGCCGTTGAACTCCTGGAAAGCCTGGCAGATCTGAGTGACCAGGTTGTAGAAGATGATGGGGGTGATCATCGGAACGGTGATGGAGAAGAACTGACGCCACTTGCCGGCACCGTCGATGGTAGCAGCCTCGTACAGGTCTGCGGGCACACCCTTCAGTGCAGCAAGGAACAGCACCATGGCGGAGCCGAACTGCCATATACGCAAAAAGCAGATGATCCACAGTGCGTAGTTGGGGTCAGACAGCCACTCGGGGCCCTGCACCGCACCAAAGGTGACAGCACGGACCACGGTGTTCAGCAGACCGTCCACGCTGAACACAGCCTTCCACAGCACGGCGATAGCCACAGAGCCGCCCAGAATGGAGGGGATGTAGTACACGGTGCGGAACAGGTTGACGCAGGCGATCTTGAAGTTCAGGATGTAGGCGATGAACAGCGCGAAGATCAGCTTCAGGGGCACGGTGATAAAGGCGTACTTGAAGGTGATGATCAGCGCCTTGGTGATCTTTTTGGTGTGGAATGCGGTAATGTAGTTGGCCAGACCAACAAAGCTGGTACCGTCCTTGAAGAAGTTCATATCGGTAAAGCTGTAATACAGCGACTGACCGAAGGGGAACGCCTTAAAGACGAGAAAGCCGATGATCCAGGGGATCAGGTAAAACAGACCCTGATACTTATCGACCCATTTCTGGAACGGAGTTCGTGCGCCTGCGAGCGCATTACTTTTTTTCATCCGAAGTCCTCCTTTTGCAGGATTTTGAAGCAGACAGTGCAGCAGGTCACAGACCGGCAACAATTCATTCAAGGTTTGATAACCATTCACCGATAAAACAAGGGCATCTGTCGTACGGGCGGCAGATGCCCTTATTTATTTCAGATACTGAATATCCGGTTCTGACCGCTGTCAGAGAGAGGTAAGCTTAGCCGATGGTGTAGCCAACAGACTCCATGCCGTCCAGCAGAGTCTCGACAGCCTCTTCGGGGGTCTGATCGCCGTAGTCGATGTTATCGAACACTTCCTGATAGATGCCGGTGCCGGAAGCCTTCAGGTCGTTGTTCTCGAACAGGGGATCCAGCTTGTTGGTGGTGAAAGCCATGACCTTGGCGTTTGCCTCAGCAACCAGGTCCTTGACAGCGCCGGCGTCCTGCGCGAACTTCAGGCCAGCCTTGGAAGCGGGGATGCCGCACTCAGAACCCATGATGGAAGCACCCTTCTCCTCGTTCAGCAGGAAGTTGATCAGGGTAGCAGCCTCGGCAACGTTCTTGCAGGTCTTGGTGATAGCCAGACCCATGGACACCTTGGAGAAGCCGCCGTTGTTATCGCCGAACTTGATCTCCTCGCCGACGGTGAAGCCGTCCTTATTGCTGTCGTCCAGAGCGGAGGAGTACTTGCTTGCAGCGGAATCCCACTCGAAGATGCCTGCGATCTTACCGGTGATCCACTCATTGGACTGGTGGGTAGCGGTATCGGAGTTTGCAGAGTAGTAGGTCTTCAGGTTCATCATGACGTGGTTGTCCACCAGGCTCTTGATGAAGGCCAGACCCTCAGCGATCTCCTCCTCGGTGTAGTTCAGGGTGGAGGTAACGGGATCTGCCCAGTCCTTGCCGTACTTGGACTCGAGGTAGAACACCATCAGGATCATACGGTCGTATGCGCCCAGGTGCATGGGGTAGTAATCGTCGCCCAGCTTCTCCTGGAAAGCCTTACCGGCAGCCATCAGATCGTCCAGAGACTTGGGAACCTCGGTGATGCCAGCCTTATTAAAGGTGGTCATGTTCCAGTAGAAGATACGGCCGGTCATGGAGACGGGCACGCACTGCTGGCTGTTGGCCACATAGCAAGCGTCCATAGCAGCGGAATCCCACTGGGTCAGGTCGATGAACTTGGAGGTGGTGTTCAGATCCACGAACTTGCTGCCGTCGGCAGAGTAGTTGTACAGCCAGTTCCAGTTCACCTGGCAGACATCCTGAGCGTTGCCTGCGATGAAGGCAGCAGCCATCTTCTCTTCCCAGCCGGACCATGCGGCGAAGGTGGGCTCCACGGTGATGTTGGAGTGCTCAGCCTGGAAAGCCTCCAGAGCGCTCTGGTAAGCAGCGTGACGGCTGTCGCCGCCCCACCAGCTGATGCTCAGGCTGACAGGGCCGTCAGACAGGGCCAGACTCTCGTCTGCGGAAGCAGCGGGGGCCTGAGAAGCAGCGGAAGAAGTGGTGGAAGAAGCAGCGGGCTTGCTGCCGCAGGCAGCCAGCAGACCTGCAGCACCGACAGCGCCGGTAGCCATCAGGAAGTTACGACGAGAAATTGCCTTGCTCATTTTTGTTCTCCTCCTAATAGAAAACATCTTCATGCAGGGGGTCTGCACATGCCCCCTTGTATACAATTATGATAACAAAAGCCACCGAAAAAAGAAAGATGTAAATTACAGTGATACGGGATAAAAACGTACAAATATTGCCCTTGTTTTCGCGTGCAATTCGACGTCCTTGCCGAAATGAATAAACTTGCGCTGAAAAACTGTGCAACTTGTATACTTCAATGACTTGCATAAAAATCTGGGATGCAACATGGGAAGAACGGCAAAAATTTCAATAATTTCTGTTACATTTACCGTTCCGCCTGTAATTTTTTATGCTCTGCCGCCCCCGCTGCTCTCTTCTTCTCCCATTCCCGCTCCCCTCCGGCAAGTAACTGCCCGGTCTGAACTGATATATCAATAGCGCAAAAAACGTGCGAATTCCGTCCGGTTGATATATCAGTTTCTCTCACAAAATGCAACAAATTGATATATCAGTCTGTATACAGCCTGTCGGAGACTTTGGCGAGTGTAGCGAGACTGAGGGGGTAACTCTTCCGCAAATCACGCAAAAAAGCCGCTGCACCCGGCGCGGTACAGCGGCTTGTATAAAACATAAAAGTATCTCAGTCTTTCCTTGCAGCGTAGAACGCCCGCCGTGCCTTGAAGTAGCACTGGGGGCACATGCTGACGTACTGCACATCGTTTTCAAGGTCGATGGCTACCTGCTCGCCCTCAAAGACGAACTGTCCGTTCACCTTGCGGCAGTTGCAGATGGCCTTGCGCCCGCAGGTGCAGATGGTCTTCATCTCCTCGATGGTGTGCGCCAGCTCCAGCAGACGGGTAGAGCCCGGGAAGCCCTTGAGGGAAAAATCCGCCCGCAGACCGTAGCAGATCACCGGGATATTCAAATCTACCGTAATCATAAACAGCTGCTCGGCCTGTTCCGGGGTAAAGAACTGGCTCTCGTCGCACAGCACACAGGCCAGCGGCCCGGAGGCAGCGTTTGCCGCCTTCACGGCTTCAAACACGTCCAGCTCCGGCGGGATCAGCAGGTCTGCCTTGCGGCGCACGCCCAGACGGCTCACCAGTTCTCCGCCACCCTTGGTATCCACCTGCGGCTTCAAAATGAGCACCTTCATGCCCTGCTCTTCGTAGTTGTGTGCCACCTGCATCAGCGCCGTGCTCTTGCCGCTGTTCATAGCACCGTAGCGGAAATACAATTTTGCCATGCCGTCACTCCTGATTGCGCAGACGGTAGCCCAAGCTCATCAGGCTGTCGCCCAGATGGACGTTTTCCACCACCACATTGGGGTACGACACCGACAGGTCATAGTGGGAGAAGTTCCAGAAGCCCTCGATGCCCAAATCCACCAGCCGTCCGCTGACCTGCTGTGCACCATCGCGGGGCACACAGAGCACAGCCACCTTGGGCTTGTTTTCCTCACAGAAGGCCTCCAGCTCGTCAATGTGCCGGATGCGGATACCGCTGATCTCCTTGCCCACCTCGTTCTCGGCCACGTCAAAGGCCGCGATCAGCTTGTAGCCGTTGGTATCGGTGGTGATAAAGCGGCTCACGGCCTTGCCCAGACGGCCGCAGCCGATCAGAATGGTGGGCAGACGGTCGCCGTTGCCGAACAGCAGGCTTTCCAGAATGGAAAGCAGGTTCTCCACCGAGTAGCCGATGCCCTGCCGTCCGTTCACGTCACCGATGCAGTTAAAATCCTGCCGCACCTGTGAGGCGGTGGTGCCCATCTGAGAGGCCAGTTCCCGGGAGGAGATGCTGGTAATGCCATCGGCCTGCAGGGAGCGCAGATACCGGTAATATTTGGGGAGACGCTTGATCACAGGGATCGATGCTTTCTGGGGGGTGTTCATAGCAAAATTCTCCTTTCTGCCCAACGCGCTGCAGCTTCTGCCGCCATGCAAGGGGCTTCTTTGCGCGCAGAGAGATGTTCCGTTTTATCCTGTTATATTATTTAAAGTATACAGCATGAAAGGCGAATGTCAAATACCTATTTGTAAAAAAGCAAAAAATTCACAAAGTTTTTTGTATTCGCGCTCCTGCATACTTCCCCGGCAGCCGGGGGATACTGACCCCACAAAGACCCTGCTACGGAAGGAGAACGCGCATGGATACGGCAAAAGACACCCCCGCAGAGCAGCACCGGATGGAAAAAGAGGATATCGAGGATCTGGGCACGGTCACCCTGAGCCGGGGCGGTCATGTCATCCACTGCCTGACCGTCATCGGCCAGATCGAAGGGCACACCGAAGCGCCGCAGGGGCAAAAGACCACCAAGTACGAGCACGTCATCCCCCAGCTGGTGGCGGTGCAGGAGGACCCCCGCATCGAGGGGCTTCTGGTGCTGCTGAACACGGTGGGCGGCGATGTGGAGACCGGCCTTGCGCTGGCAGAGCTGATTGCCAGCATCTCCAAGCCAAGCGCCACACTGGTGCTGGGCGGCGGGCACTCCATCGGCATCCCGCTGGCGGTCAGCGCGCGGCACAGCTTTATCGTGCCCACCGCCACCATGACGGTGCATCCGGTGCGGCACTCCGGGCTGATCTTAGGCGTGCCGCAGACCATGCACTGCTTTGAGCAGATGCAGCAGCGCATCACCGGCTTTGTAGCCGCCCACAGCGGTATGCCGGAAAAGCGCTACACCCAGCTGATGCTCCACACCGGGGAGCTGGTCATGGACATGGGCACGGTGCTGGACGGACGCCGTGCCGTAAAGGAAAAACTCATCGACGAGTTGGGCGGTCTTTCGGATGCGCTGGCATGGCTATATAAAGAAATTGAGCAGGGGTAAAGCTTTGCAGCTTCCCCTCAGCCAGACGATTTGAACTGCGCTCCGCGTTCGCTTTGCGCAGGAACAGCGGAAAAATTATTTTTTATTTCGCGTTTGTCGCGCTTTGCGGAGCGCTCCAAACGCCTTTTCACGAGAGGGGCTGGGTTCGTTCCATTTTCCTCAAGAAAAACAACATTATGGTTTGCCATTTTTGCCCTTGCGTGGTACAATAATAGAATCAATTATTGTGTCTATGGGAAGTTGGGGAACAGAGTAGAATGGCAACGAAAAAACGAAAATCAACGAAACGGCGTACTGCCGCCCGCCGTAAAAAGGCAGAGCAGCGGCTCCCGGCAGGGCTTGGCACCCTGTTCGGCGGCCTGCTGCTGATGGTGCTGGCCTTTGTGCGGGGCGATTCCGTATGGCGGGTGCTCCATGATGTGCTGTTCGGGCTGTTCGGCTGCGGCAGCTTTGTGCTGGGTGCAGCCGTGTGCTGTCTGGCCGTTTTGTACACCCGGGGCGAGGAGCTGCTGTCCCGCATCCTCAAGCTGGTGCTGGGGCTTATCTTTGTCTGCGGCACAGTCATCGTGTTTTCCGATATCCAGCCGCAGGGGCTGTCGGCGCTGCAAATGCTTTCCGCCTGCTACGCCAACGGCGTCAACGCATGGCTTTCCGGCGGCGCAATGGGCTTTGTGCTGGGCGGCGTGCTGCTTTTGCTGTGCGGACGCCCGGCGGCAAACCTCATCATGATCGTGCTTTTGCTGTGCGGCAGCCTGTACATTTTTGACATCACCCCCGCCGAGGTCTGGGTCTGGCTGTGTGCCGTCACCGGCGGTATCCACGCCCGCGGCGCTGCCTTTGCAGAGCAGCGCTCTGCCCGCCGCGCCGAGCGCGCCTCCATCCGGCAGGCAGAGCGGGCGATCGACGAGGAATACGACGAAACCGAGGACGAGCCGCTGGACGAGGAGGACGAGCCTGCCGGGCTGCATCTAGGGGTGCCGGACTGGATGTCCGGCGTGCTGCGCTGGGGACACAAGGTAACGCAGGAGATGGAGGCAGACGCTGCCGAAACTGAGGCTGCACCCGCCGCCCTTGCCCAGCCGGAGCCTGCCGCGCCGCCCATCACCCCGGTGCGGGTCAGCGTTGCCCATCCCCGCGCCGCCTTTGATGTAGACCTTGGCCCCGACCACACCGCCCTCTCCGAGGGCGGCAGCGAGCCCATTGAGCCGCTGATCGTCGGGCCGGGCGGCACCTTCGGGCAGGACCCGCTGCGCCCTGCATCCAAGCCCACGCCGCCGCCCATCGTGGCAGACCCGGTAGTCACCTCTGCGGCAGATTTCTTTGCCAAAGATGCCCCCCAGCCGGAAGAGCCTGCCCCCGCTTTTGATACGCCCATCGTCCAGCCGGCAGCGCCGGTGGTGCAGCCGCAGATGCCCACGCAGCCGGAGGCTGCGCCTATCCAGCCCGCCGTGCCCCGGGTGAGCGCCGAGAACGCCGTGGCGTTCCGCTCTGCGCCGGACGAGGACGGCTGGATCAGCATCACCGCCGAGCCGGTGGAGGAAAAAGACATCAACTCGCTGGTGGCTGCGGCCATGGAAAAGCCCGCCGTCTCCGAGCAGGCGGCCGCCACCGCACCCGCCGAGGAGGCCAAGACGGTGGACCGCTACGAGTACCAGTACCCACCCATTGAGCTGTTTGAAAAAACGCAGGAGGAGAGCGACCCCGGCGCACAGGAGGAGCTGAAGGCCAACGCCCAAAAGCTGGTGGACACGCTGGAGAGCTTCGGCGTGCGCACCCGGGTGCTGGATATCTCCCGCGGACCTTCTGTCACCCGGTACGAGCTGCAGCCCATGGCGGGTGTGAAGATCAGCCGCATCACCTCGCTGGCGGACGATATCGCCCTGAACCTTGCGGTGGCAGACGTGCGTATGGAAGCCCCCATTCCCGGCAAGCCCGCCGTGGGCATCGAGGTGCCCAACCACAAAAAGACCGCCGTTTCCATCCGCAGCATCTTTGAGAGCCAGAGTTTTCTGCGCATGACCTCGCCGCTGGGCATCGCCCTTGGCAAGGACATTGCCGGTGTAGCGCAGGTGACCGACCTGTGCAAGATGCCCCACCTGCTCATCGCGGGCAGCACCGGCAGCGGTAAATCCGTGTGCGTGAACAGCATTATCATGAGCCTGCTGTTCCGCTCCAGCCCGGAGGACGTGAAGCTGCTGCTCATCGACCCCAAGGTAGTGGAGCTGGCCGAGTATAACGGCATCCCTCACCTGCTGATGCCCGTTGTCACCGAGCCCCGCAAGGCCGCCGGTGCACTGGGCAGCGCAGTGCAGGAGATGGAGCGCCGCTACCGCCTGTTTGCGGAGAACAATGTGCGCGATATCAAGTCCTTCAACAAGCTGGCTGCCGAGCAGCCAGAGCTGGAAAAGATGCCCTACATCGCCATTATCATCGACGAGCTGGCCGATTTGATGATGGTGGTGGGCAAGGATGTGGAGGATTCCATCTGCCGCATCGCCCAGAAAGCCCGCGCCGCCGGCATGCACCTGATCGTGGCCACCCAGCGCCCCAGCGTGGACGTCATCACCGGCCTGATCAAGGCCAACATCCCCAGCCGCATCGCCTTTGCCGTGTCCAGTCAGGTGGACAGCCGCACCATTCTGGATGGTGCCGGTGCCGAAAAACTGCTGGGCCAGGGCGATATGCTGTTCATGCCGGTGGGCGCGCCCAAGCCCACCCGCATCCAGGGCACCTTTGTGCGGGATGAAGAGATCAGCCGTGTGCTGGACTTCATCAAGAAGAGCGCCACCGTCCAGTACGACGAGGCCATGATAGAGGCCATGGAAAAACACGCCATCCAGGACGGCAAAAAGGGCAGCAGCTCTGCCGACTCCGACGAGGAGGGCGGCAGTGACCCGATGCTCAAGCAGGCCGTGGAGGTGGTCATCGACGCCAGCCAGGCGTCCACCAGCCTGCTGCAGCGCCGCTGCAAGCTGGGTTATGCCCGCGCCGCCCGCATCATGGACGAGATGGAAGAAAAGGGCATCATCGGCCCCTACGAGGGCGCAAAGCCCCGCGCTGTCCTCATCAGCCGCCAGCAGTGGCTGGAAATGCAGATGAATCAGCCGGATGAATAAAATTTTTGATTTCGGAAGCAATAGAGCCCTGCTGTATAGGGCAGGCATCATGAAAGAAAAAGGATAAC
>OHUN01001326.1_pt1 | contig 11009 bp, 7 predicted proteins | sample 1579211 | NCBI WGS metagenome assembly OHUN01 (sample SAMEA3879560, study PRJEB24766) | human gut metagenome | biome: human-associated habitat; feature: feces | place: USA | collected 1985/1987
CACTCTTTGTTCGCTGACTTTCTTCGTTGGCGTGATAAAATAGTAAGCATTCTCAACTAATCTGTCAGAACTGAAAGAAAAACCTGCCTTCTCTGATCCTACCATCGGATGTCCTCCGATAAAGTATTCTTCCATTCCTAATTCTTCAATCTTTAAGTGAATCTCTTCCTTTACACTTCCTACATCTGTTAAAATACAATTTTTATTAATCGATCCTTTCAGATCTTTTAGATACATTACATTATATTGAACCGGTGCACACAAAAATACATAGTTGCATTCCGCAAAATCTGTTTTGCAGTCTGTAGCAATTGAATCAATGATTCCATCCTCCAATGCACTTTTGATCGTATCCGGGTTTTCATCCATTCCAATGAGTGTATAGTTTGGAAAAACTCTTCTTATTCCCTTCGCAATGGATCCACCGATCAATCCTAAACCGATAAATCCGATCGTAAAATTGCTGTCTGTCATTGTTTTACTCTCCTTTTTTCTTGCGGTGATCGCAAAATCTTCTCATTCTTTGATCACACTTAGTTTTTATTTTAACTTCCTGTATTTAAAAAGTCAACACTGACACGCTTTAAAGTGACAAAGTATTTTCCTCTCTATTTTCTTGGATTTCCTACTTGAATACCAAAAAAAAATGCTTTATGATTATCTTAACAATTATTTTACACTAACTTATTTTAATAAAGGAGTTTTCCAATGTTTGAAAAAGCCGTTATCTACGCAACAAATGCCCACAACGGTCAGACAAGAAAAGGCACCAATCTTCCTTTTATCATCCACCCTATGGAAGTTGCTGCCATCGTTGCCGCTATGACTCTCGATCAGGATATGCTTTGTGCCGCTGTCCTTCATGATGTTGTTGAAGATTGTGACGGAATCTCGATAGAGGACATCCGTCGTGAATTCGGTGATATCGTTGCTTCTTATGTCTATCAGGAAAGTGAAGATAAGAGTAAGACATGGGTTGAGAGAAAAGGCCATACGATCGATTTCTTAAAGAACCGTGCATCCCGCAACGCTAAGATCATCGCCCTTGGTGACAAGCTTGCTAACATCCGTGCACTTTATCGGGATTATAACATCCTTGGCGAAGAGTTATGGGAGAGATTCAATATGAAGGATAAGAAGATGCAGAGTTGGTATTATCGTGGAATGATCGAAGGTTTTGCTGATCTTTCAGAATTTCATGAGTATGAGGAATACTGTCAACTTGTAAATGAAGTTTTCCCTGAAGAGTAACACAAAAGAAAAAAAGACTGATTTCGCAAACATTGTTAAATGTTTGCGAAATCAGTCTTTTTATCAGATTCTGAACTCTTTTGCCATCAAGATCGTTGCGATCGCTAGCAAAATACTACAGATAAAGATAGAACTTCCTCCTGCACGACCGGTTAAAAATCCTCCGATCACTGCTCCAATAATGAAAAAAGTAATAATTCCATAATATCGTAAACTTTTTTGTTTTAATGTCTTATCTCCTGTTTTAAAGTACTGGCACAGTGCTTCTGTTCCACTTCTTAAATTACCAGTACACATCGTACTGGCAAATGGATGCCCATGAACCCTTCGAAATGTCTCCACCTGCATAGAACATACAAAAGAAATCAGTACATTCGCCACAACATCATATTGTCCCAGCGGAATAAATCCAACAACCGTTATCAGCACAAACTCAAGTGCCACAATTCTCTGTCTCCAATGAATCTTATGTTCTTCCTTATAAAAATGCTTTATGATCTCAACAAGAATTACGCCCACAGCAAATGCAAGAATTGGAACAAAATAGTAAAATGCCTGTGTAAAATCCCGCTTTTGAAGATTCACACCAAACAATACGATATTTCCTGTCTGTGCATTTGCAAATACATGTCCACGCATTAAATAACTGTAGGAATCAAGAAAGCCTCCTACGATTGCAAGAATTGCTGTTAAGAAAAAACTCTCTGACATCTGCAAATGTTTTTCTTCCATTAAATCTGCACTTCCTTTCCAAGCTCATAAAAAGATCCCATCAGTGTGATCATATCATCTAAATCTTTGCATCCAGCAGTTTCGTATGTTGAATGCATGGATAGCTGTGGAAGCCCGATATCTGCTGCCTTGATCGACACCTGTCCAGTCAGGATATTACCAAGTGTTGAACCGCCTAACATATCCGAACGGTTAAAGAATACCTGACACTTAATCTTTTCTTTTTTACACAGATATTTTACGAGTGCCGCTGAATTCGCATCGGTTGTATATTTTTGTGATGCATTGTATTTTAATACAATTCCTTCATTGATATACGGACGGTTCGTAGGGTCTGTCTTATCCTGATAGTTCGGATGAACTGCATGAGCGTTATCTGCAGATAACATAAAGCTGTCTGCCACCGCCATATAATATTCTTCTTCATTTTTTCCACAAAGATAACTGATTCTTTTTAATACCTCTGGGAAAAATGTTGATCCAGCCCCCTGTTTTGTACCGCTTCCAACTTCCTCATTGTCAAAGACACTGCACATCGTCACATAATCCTTAGAGCTTCACGATTTATTAATCGTTAAAGCGACAACCCCTTATTTTTATGCATAAAAAATCCCCTCTGTGATTGCTCACAAAGGGGATTTTGATTTATTAGATTAAGATCATCTAAACAATAGGTAATGCCTATTTATCAGACATTTCTTTTAATCTGTTGTATTTAGCTTCTGCGTTTGCTTTAGCTTCTGCGAACAGTTCTTTAGCTCTTTCAGGGTTCTGACGAGATAATGCATTGTAACGAACTTCTCCCATGATGAAGTCTTCGTATTCTGTTGTAGGAGCTTTAGAATCTAAGTGGAATGGATTCTTTCCTTCAGCAGCTAATGCTGGGTTGAATCTGAACAGATTCCAGTATCCAGAAGTAACAGCTTTCTTTTCTTCTGTCTGAGCAATCTTCATTCCACCCTTGATACCATGGTTGATACATGGAGCGTATCCGATTACTAATGATGGTCCTGGATAAGCTTCAGCTTCAGCGATTGCTTTAACTGTCTGGTTGTAATCAGCACCCATAGCGATCTGTGCTACATATACATATCCGTAGCTCATTGCGATTGCTGCAAGGTCTTTCTTCTTAGTTCCTTTACCAGCTGCCTGGAACTGAGCGATTGCACCTAAGTTAGTAGATTTAGATGCCTGTCCACCTGTGTTAGAGTAAACTTCTGTATCGAATACGAATACGTTTACGTCTTCTCCAGATGCTAATACATGGTCAACACCACCGAATCCGATATCGTAAGCCCATCCGTCACCACCGAAGATCCACTGAGATTTCTTAGATAAGAATTCTTTCTTAGCAAGGATTTCTTTGGCAGCGTCACATCCACAAGCTTCTAATGCTGCTACTAATTTATCTGTAGCTGCTCCGTTCTTGCTTCCGTCTGCATATGTGTCTAAGTATTCAGCTGCTGCTGCTTTAACATCTGCGTTATCTGTAGATTCAGCTAATGCAACAACTTTTTCTTTTGTCTGTTCTCTTAATGTATTCTGTCCTGTGAACATACCTAAACCAAACTCTGCGTTATCTTCGAACAGTGAGTTAGCCCAAGCTGGTCCCTGTCCTTTAGCGTTTGTTGTGTATGGTGTAGCAGGTGCAGATCCACCCCAGATAGAAGAACATCCTGTTGCGTTTGCGATGTACATTCTTTCACCGAATAACTGAGTGATCAGTTTAGCGTAAGGTGTTTCACCACAACCAGCACATGCTCCTGAGAACTCAAGCATTGGCTGTCTGAACTGGCTTCCTTTAACGGAATCAGCTTTGAATTTAGCAAGTACTTCTTCTTTTGCTGGTAATTTCTGACCATAGTCATAAACTTCCTGCTGATCTCTCTGAGAATCTAATCCCTGCATTGTAAGAGCTTTTTCACCCTTCTTACCTGGACAGATGTTTACACAAGATCCGCATCCTAAACAGTCAAGAACTGTAACTGTCATAGCGAATTTGTATCCTGGCATTCCAGTCATATCAGCTGTCTTAGTAGCTGCTGGAGCTGCTTTAGCTTCTTCTTCTGTCATAGCTACTGGACGGATTGTTGCATGAGGACATACATAAGCACAGAAGTTACACTGGATACAGTTATCAGGATTCCAAGAAGGAACGTCTACTGCTACTCCACGTTTTTCAAATGCAGATGCACCTAAAGGCATATGTCCATCTACGTAAGGTACTAAATCGCTAACTTTAAGAGCGTTACCTTCCTGTCCGTTAACGTAGTTCTGTACGTTGTTGATGTAATCAACAAGAGGTTTGTTATCTCCCTTAGCTTCAACGAATAAGCTTTCTGTTTCAGCGTCAGCCCATTCAGCTGGAACTGGTACTTCAACGATAGCTTTTGCACCAGCATCGATAGCATCGTGGTTCATCTTAACGATAGCTTCACCCTTCTTGCTGTAAGAAGCTGTTGCAGCGTCTTTCATATATTTGATCGCATCTTCTTCAGGGATGATTCCTGATAATTTGAAGAATGCAGACTGTAATACAGTATTGATACGTCCACCAAGTCCGATTTCTTTACCGATCTTGATACCATCAATGATATAGAACTTAATGTTGTGTTTAGCTAAGTAAGCTTTTACCTGTCCTGGAAGATGTTCTCCAACTTCTTCTGGAGTCCAGCTGCAGTTTAACAGGAATGTTCCACCGTCTTTTAAGTCCTGAACCATGTTATATTTTGTTAAATATGGTGCACAATGGCAAGCAACAAAGTCAGCTTTGTTGATCAGGTATGTTGATTTGATTGGGTCATCTCCGAAACGTAAGTGGGACATTGTAACACCACCGGATTTCTTAGAATCATAATCAAAGTATGCCTGAGCATATTTGTCTGTATGGTCACCAATGATCTTGATAGAGTTCTTGTTTGCACCAACAGTACCGTCGGCTCCAAGTCCCCAGAATTTACAAGCTACGATGCTGTCTGGAGCTGTAACTGGAGTTTCTCCTCTTTCAAGAGATAAGTTAGTAACATCATCCACGATAGATAATGTAAATTCGTTTTTATCAACGTTTTCGAATGTAGCGATGATATCAGCTGGTGTAGTATCTTTAGAACCTAATCCATAACGTCCACCGTTGATTGTGCAGCTTTCGAATTTTGTTCCTCTTAATGCGTTAACAACATCAAGGTATAATGGTTCTCTTGCTCCAGGCTCTTTAGATCTGTCTAATACGTTGATAACTTTTGCTGTATCAGGGATTGCTTCTACTAATTTCTCAGCAACGAATGGTCTGTAAAGACGAACTTTAACAACACCGACTTTTTTACCCTGTTTCATTAAGTAATCGATTGTTTCATCGATTGTTTCACAAACAGATCCCATAGCGATGATTACGCTCTCAGCGTCTTCAGCTCCATAGTAGTTGAATAATTTATAATCTGTTCCGATCTTAGCGTTAACCTGATTCATGTAATCTTCAACGATTGCAGGGAAAGCATTATATGTTGAGTTAGCTGCTTCTCTTGCCTGGAAGAAGATGTCTGGGTTCTGAGCTGATCCACGAAGAACTGGATGTTCTGGGTTTAAGCACTCAGCTCTGAATTTGTCGATTGCTTCATAATCAACCATATCTGCAAGATCATCATAATCCCACATTTCGATTTTCTGAATTTCATGAGATGTTCTGAATCCATCGAAGAAATGTAATACAGGAACACGTCCTTTAATTGTTGCTAAATGAGCTACTGCTCCTAAGTCCATAACTTCCTGAACACTAGAGCTGCAAAGCATTGCGAAACCTGTCTGACGACATGCATAAACGTCAGAGTGGTCACCAAAGATGTTCAGTGCGTGAGATGCAAGTGCACGAGCAGATACATCAAATACGCAAGGCATCTGTTCACCAGCGATCTTATACATGTTAGGGATCATTAATAACAGACCCTGAGATGCTGTATAAGTAGTTGTTAATGCACCAGCTGCTAAAGAACCATGTACAGTTCCTGCTGCTCCTCCTTCAGACTGCATTTCAACTAATTTTACAGGATGTCCGAAAATATTTTTCTTTCCCTGTGTTGCCCACTGGTCAGTTGACTCTGCCATTGGTGAGGATGGTGTAATAGGATAAATTGCTGCAGCTTCTGTAAAAGCATATGATACGTGTGCAGCGGCTGTGTTACCATCCATGGTTTTCATTTTTCTTGCCATGTTCTCTTCCTCCTAAAAAATCTCGTGTGAATATATTCACACATTGTTAATCTCTACGTCCACCTAGCATATGGGCGTAGAAAATATCACTACAACTTTCACAAGTTGCTTAAAACATAAACAAAGCTGTATACATATAACTTTTGTATACAGCTTTATTCTACATTATTTGCACAAGTTTTTAAAGAGATTTTTATGTATTTTTAGGTATTTTTTTTTGTACGCCAAAAAAATAACAATCTTTTTGAATCCTTAGTAAAATACTCAAGATTTTGAATTCGTTGTATTTGTGCTATTTGTACTATTTTTATCTTTTGTACTTGTGCTTTTCGCATTCTTATGTTCATCGAATGTTTTTGTGAAAATATGAGTTCCCTTTTTGCTTCCGTCAGTTCTATAATATAGATAATCATGTTTCTTCGGATGCATCGCAGCCTTGATCGCCGTGTCTGACGGATTACAGATCGGTCCTGCTGGCAACCCTTTCATAACGTAAGTATTATACACCGTTTTCACTTTCAGATCTTTATAATAAACTTTCTTCGCATTATATAATCCATTTGTTGTGGTATACAAAACGGTCGGATCGATCTGAAGTCTCATTTTCGCTGCAAGGCGATTCTCAATGACTCCTGCGATCATCGGACGTTCTGACATATTGCTTGCTTCACGTTCGATCATTGATGCGATCGTCATGATCTCTGCCATAGAACGCTTTCCTTTATAAGACTTCGCAAGTGCTGAATATTTCTTATCGAAATTATCAAGCATCTTCTGGATCAGATCTTCTGGTTTGGAACTTTTGTAAATCTTATAAGTATCCGGATACAGATAACCTTCTAATTTGTACTTTGTTCCCTTCTTTGGGTCAATGTCTTTAATAAAATCGTTTTTATACTGATCTGTATTCTTCGCAGCCTTTATAAATTCATCTGCTTTAAAGACTCCCTGTTTCTCTAGCCGTTTTGCTATCATATCAATGGAATATCCTTCCGGGATCATGACTGTGACGACTCTTCTTGCCTCTGCAAGTTTTCTGGCCTCTTCTGCTTTCTGCTGCCTGTAAGCCATATATTTTCTTCCAGCAAATATACCTCCTGCCACAATGACCACTAGTAAAATGATGACTCCAATGACAAATGGAGCTCTGGAACGATTTCTTCTTCCACGTCTACGCCCCCTTCTGCGCCTTCTGGAATTATGATCAAAATCTAAATATAAATCCATGATGTCCTCCCAAATTTTTATTATCGTATGATTTTAAAATCATACTGTGTTCCTATGCTATTATACTCGCATTTTGTAGAAATAAAAGCTTTTTCATTAAATTTTGTTCATATTCTTAACTTTTTTGTAATTTTTGTGTAAAAATATGCATATTTTGGATTGTAACTCTTCTGGTCAAACTGCTGTACTTTTTTTAGTATTTCCATTATAATCAAAGCATAGCCGTAAATGGCAAAAGATTATAAAATATAGAAAGGAATTTCATATTATGGCAAATCCAATTGTAACGATCACTATGGAAAATGGTGATGTAATGAAAGCAGAATTATATCCGGAGATCGCTCCGATCACTGTTGAGAACTTTGTAAATCTTGTAAAAGACGGTTTCTATGATGGTTTAACTTTCCATCGTATCATCAACGGATTTATGATCCAGGGTGGATGCCCATTAGGTACAGGAACAGGTGGTCCTGGACATACGATCAAAGGAGAGTTCAGCCAGAACGGTGTGATCAACAACTTAAAACACACTCCTGGTGTTTTATCCATGGCTCGTTCTATGATGCCTGATTCTGCCGGATCACAGTTCTTTATCATGCACAAAGCTGCTCCACATTTAGATGGACAGTACGCAGCATTTGGTAAGATCATCGAAGGAATGGATGTTGTAAATAAGATCGCTGAAGTTGCAACAGATTATTCCGATAAACCATTAGAACCACAAGTTATGAAGACTGTAACTGTGGAAGAATAGTCAACTATATCCTTACAGCACAGAGCCGGACCATCAATCTTCATTTGTATCCGGCTCTTGATTTTTATAAATATTTAGACAGGGAATGATAATATGAGTGAAAATAACAAACTAATCTTTCTGGATGTCGATGCGACTTTGTACAGTAAAGAACAGCGTCTGGTTCCAGAATCTACGATCAAAGCAATCCATACAGCACAGGAAAATGGTCATAAAGTCCTGATCAACACTGGACGTCCTCTTGTTTACTTCGAAAAAGAGATCCTTGATATTGGCTTCGACGGTTATCTTTGTTCTAACGGAGTTCACATCCTTCTCGATGGTGAAACGATCTATCACAAAACAGTTCCTGAAACAGTGGTCGAACAGATCAAACGGATTTGCGAAGAAAACAATATCTATGGAACTTTTGAAGGGGAAAAATGTTCTTATTTCCGCGATCATAATGTTGACTTTCATCCACATTATGGATTTATGATCACTGCTTTTGACCTTGCTCCTTATATGGCGCATGAGTTTACATGGGATCATGTTGAAAATCCTGATAAAGCCATTGTATTTACAGGTCCTGGAAGCAATGCCTCTGGTTTTGTAGATGCTCTTGACAGTATTTCTGATGCAATGGATTATATTCGAATTGATGATACCCAGTATGAGATTTTATTAAAAGATCATGATAAAGGAACTGGTCTTACATATGTTGCTGATCATCTTAACATCTCTACGGATGACTGTTATGCATTTGGAGACAGTAATAACGATATCTCCATGTTTAAAGCTGCTGGCCATGGAATTGCTATGGGAAATGCCTGTGATGAGTTAAAAGAAATTGCAGAATATGTTACAGATTCCGTAAATGATGATGGGATTTATCATGCATTTAAACATTATCATTTGATTTAATATAAGAGGGGTATTGCAAGTTTTTGTTACTACTTTTGCAATTTAGAAGAAAAGCAGCTAGAAATCTTAAATTTTGATTTCTAACTGCTTTGTCTTTCAATAAATATCAGAGATTACTTTACTATTTAATTTTAATTGTAACCGTCTTGCTCTTTCCGCTTCCATCCACTGCTCTTGCTGTGATCTTCACGGATTTTTTCTTTCCAGCTTTGTATGTTGTTACGGTTCCTTTGGAAGAAACTTTCGCATATTTTGTATTGCTGCTTGACCATTTTAAAGTTCTATTTGCCCCTGAAGATGCGCTTGTTTTTCCTTTCAGATATAACTTCTTACCAGCTTTTACTGATTTAACTCCAGAAATGTAGACTTTCTTTACAATACCTTTCTTGACATAGATCTTATATGACGCTTTCTTACCACTTCCGTCTTTGGCTGTCGCTGTGATCGTTACTGTTTTTCCACCCATTTTCTTCTTCGTTGTAACGACACCGCTGCTGCTGACTGTTGCAACTTTAGTATTGCTTGATTTCCATGTAACACCTTTATTGTATGCGTTGGATGGTGTTACGGCCGCCTTTAATGTTACTTTCTTACCAGTTGCGATCTTGTTAGATGTTGTTGTTGTGATCGTAATCTTGCTAACTTTGATATTTTCTACTGTTACGATGCAGTACATTACATTTCCGTCAGATGTTATTGCCGTAATAATTGCTTTTCCTGCAGTCTTGGCTGTTAATTTACCTGCTGCATCAACTGTTACAACTGCTTCGTTGGAAGATGTCCATTTTACTGTTCCAATTGAAGCTGTTGCATAATCTGGTAAATATGTGATCTTCAGCTGTTCTGTCTTGCCTGGATTTAATGTTACAAATGTTTTGTTTAATACAACCGCCTGTGTAGGAATCTTACCTGTTTCGTCTGTTGTGTAAACTTTGATCGTTTTTGTTGTTGTTCCAGCTTTTAATGTCAGTGTTGCCATCTGACCTTTTGTTCCGGCTTTGATCCTATCTCCTGTAATGGATACTGCTGTCGTATTAGATGAAGTGATAGTAAATGCCTCAGAGGCTGTATCATTTACAAATACACCTTTGGTAAATTCTTTTATTGACAGTTCCTGTCCTTCTTTTAAGTATACAGCATCACTTAAGAATGAAAGTCTTGTTGCTGTGCTTACTGTTGATGGCAGGAATAAGAAGTTTAACTGTGCTTTCAGATCATTTAATGCTGTAAAATCTGTCACATCTGTTCCTCTTAAATAGAGTGTCTTTAACTGTTTTAAATTCTTTATGAAACTGATGTCTGTGATGTTTTTGTTGTTTTCGAGGTCGATCTTTGTGCAATTAACTGCTTCGGATAAACCTGCTAAATCTGCATTCGTCAGATCTTTATTTTCTAAATTAATAGATTTTACATTTTTGATCTCTTCAGACATTGCCTCCGTATTTTCTTCCACAGAAGCCTCGGCACTGTAAGTGACAACGGCTGTGATTCCCTGCGGAACGGTTTTGGTCGGAACAACGATGATATTTTTGTCCTCAGTCATGGCTTTTGCCTGATTTGCTGCGAGGATGATATTTTTGTTGTTCGGCAGAATAAAGATATTCTTTGCATTGACCTTCTCAATTGCAGTCAGCATATCCTCGGTGCTCGGGTTCATGGTCTGACCGCCCTCGATCAGGTAATCCACACCCAGTTCCTTAAAGATCTCTGTCATTCCCTTTCCCACAGATACGGAAATAAAGCCAACTTCCTTCGGCGGCTGTGCTGCTTCTTCTTTTTCTTCCTGTTCTGCCTGTTCTTTCGCCATTTTCTCGGCATCCTTTATAAGCTTCTCCTGATGCTCCTCACGCATATTGTCGATCTTCATACGTGAAAGTGCACCAAAGGTAAGGGCTTTCTCAATAGCCTGTCCAGGATGATTGGTATGAACATGAACCTT
>OHUN01001327.1_pt1 | contig 11003 bp, 13 predicted proteins | sample 1579211 | NCBI WGS metagenome assembly OHUN01 (sample SAMEA3879560, study PRJEB24766) | human gut metagenome | biome: human-associated habitat; feature: feces | place: USA | collected 1985/1987
AAGAAAAATAATAAGAAAAAATCAAAAAAATCTGCCAATCGGCAGATTTTTTTGTATACTAAAGAGTGGCTAAAAATTGAAAAAGAGGTAAAAAAATTGAAAAAGAGGTATGTAAACAATTTAATACTTCTGATAATCGCGCTTATTTGGGGCGCAGCATTTGTTGCACAAAGTGCTGGGATGGACTACATCGGTCCATTCACATTTAACAGTGCCAGAAGTATACTTGGTGGAATCGTATTGATTCCGGTGATTTATGTATTGGATAAGAAGAGAAAGGAGAAGATATCACAAGGAAAAGAAGTTATACAAAATAAGAAAACACTTATCATCGGTGGTATTTGTTGTGGATTTTTCCTTATGCTGGGAAGTTCCTTGCAACAGATCGGGATACAATATACAACGGCGGGAAAAGCAGGATTTATCACGGCATTATATATTCTGATTGTTCCAATCCTGGGGCTGGCCGTTGGCAAAAAGGCCGGAATTAAAGTATGGATTGGTGTGGTACTTGCAGTGATCGGAATGTATTTTCTGTGTATGACATCAGGATTATCCATTGCAAAAGGAGATTTTTATATTTTACTGGGTTCTGTTGCTTTTTCATTCCATATTCTTGTGATCGATCATTTTTCACCAAAGGCAGACGGAGTGAAGATGTCCTGTATTCAGTTTTTTGTTTGTGGAATCTTATGTATGATACCGACAATTTTATTTGAGCACCCGGAAATTTATTCTATATTGCAGGCATGGAAGCCAATTGCTTATGCAGGAATCATGTCTTGTGGGGTAGGATATACTTTGCAGATTGTTGCACAAAAAAATACAGACCCGACAGTTGCATCTCTGCTGTTAAGTCTTGAGTCTGTATTTTCAGTACTTGCAGGCTGGGTGATTCTTGGAGAAACCTTGTCTCCAAGGGAACTTTTTGGATGTGCCCTTGTATTTGCGGCTGTGATTCTTGCGCAGCTTCCGGAGAGAAGGCCTAATCTCTCATGTAAAGATTTACAACGTGAAGAATCCCGTCCTCATCATTCGACTTTGTGATAAAGTCAGCAGATTCTTTGACGACCGGCTGGGCATTCCCCATTGCTACACCAAGACCGGCATATTCGATCATGGACAGATCATTGAAGCCGTCGCCGCAGCAGATCATGGAATCGGCAGTGAGACCGATACTGTTCAGAAGCTTCTGCAGAGAGTGTGCTTTATCGATATTCTGAGGCATGATCTCTAAGAAGAATGGCTCAGAACGGTAGATGTTGAGCAGTCCGTGGTATTGTTTCTGCAGCTTCGGCATCAGGTCTTCCAGGATGGAAGGTTCACCTGGGATAAGCATTTTATTGACCGGGCAATCAAGTGCGGCAGGGAAGTCCTCAACCGGACAGATCTCCATGCTGTTGATGGCGGCTTCTTTCTCAGTGTATTCATTACTTTTAATACCGGAGAGGATTACTTTATCCGTATAAGAGATAAGGTCCAATCCAGGATATTCTTTTACCGCCTCGTAAATCGGACGGATGGCTTCCTGTGGGATAACCTTATTATAAATAATTGCATTGTCAGAACAGCGGGTGATTCTCGCACCGTTAAAGGAGAGCATGAATCCACCGTATTCTTTTAGATATAATTCCTCTGCCAGAGGTGCGACACCGTTGATCGGGCGACCGCTGGCGAGGACTACTTTTTTTCCATTCTGTTGAATTTCAATCAGAGCGTCCCTTGTAGGGGGCGTTATTTCTTTTTTTGAATTGGTCAGTGTACCGTCTAGATCAAGTACAATCACTTGGTATTTCATAATAATTAAAACTCCATTTCGTTATATAGTGACAGTAATTAATGATGTGCTTCATTCAGCAGCTTGGTTTTTGTATCGTACAGTTTTTGGGAAAGATCCACATATACCTTATGTGGATTGAAGAGACGTTTTGTCTCATCCCAAAGCGTCTTTTTTTCCTGACGACAGAATTCTGCAATCTCCTTTACAGATGGAGACTCATACTTACATTCTCCATGCTGGAAGATTGGGACAAGCAGTTCACGCATTGTGTAGGTTCCACCCGGAAGAAGTGTTTTCTTCCATGTTGCATTCGGGTCAAAGAGAAGCAGATCTTCTTCCTCTGTGTTAAATGTTTCATCAGCGAAGCAGATGAGATCAGCGCGCAGCATACCGGTTTCTTTATCGTAAATACGATAAATGGTTTTATTTCCCGGATTAGTGATCTTCTCAATATTCTCAGAAATCTTGATCTTCGGCTGGAATTCTCCATCTGCGTTTTGAATAGCGGCCAGTTTATAAACACCGCCAAAGGACGGGCAGTCTTTTGATGTAATAAGGTTTGTTCCGACGCCCCAGGAAGAAATTGCAGCGCCCTGCATCTTGAGATCGTGGATCAGAAATTCATCCAGGTCGTTGGAAGCGGCAATGACAGCATCCTGGAATCCGGCGTCATCCAGCATCTTACGCGCCTTTTTAGAAAGATAAGCGAGATCACCGGAGTCAAGGCGGATACCGTAGCTCTTCGGTTTGATGCCTGCTTCGCGCATCTCGGTAAAAACACGGATCGCATTCGGAACACCGGATTTCAATGTGTCATAAGTATCGACAAGCAGTGTACATGCATCAGGATACAATCTTGCATATTCTTTAAATGCAGTATATTCATCTTTGAAAGTCATGATCCAACTGTGTGCATGCGTTCCCATAACCGGTACATCAAACATTTCGCCGGCGAGTACATTGGAAGTTCCGACGCATCCACCGATCACAGCAGCTCTTGCTCCGTACAGTCCCGCATCCGGTCCCTGGGCGCGGCGAAGTCCGAACTCCATGATACCGTCTCCTTGTGCCGCATAAACAACACGGGAAGCTTTCGTAGCGATCAGACACTGATGATTCAGAATTGTAAGAATTGCTGTCTCAACAAGCTGAGCCTCCATGATCGGAGCTACGACTTTCAGAAGCGGTTCTCTTGGGAAGATGACGCTTCCCTCCGGGATCGCATAAATGTCTCCGCTAAAATGAAATCCGCTCAGATAATGAAGAAAATCCTCACTGAACAATCCGAGCCCTCTTAAATAATCAACATCTTCATAAGAAAAATTCAGATTTTTAATATAGTCAATGACCTGATCCAGTCCTGCCATGACGGAATATCCGCCTTTGTTCGGATTGTCACGGAAGAAAACATCGAATACAACAGTCTGATTTTCCTGTGTTTCAAAATATCCCTGCATCATAGTAAGCTCATACAGGTCTGTCAATAAAGTAAGATTTTGTGCACTCATACTAATATCCTCTCTTAAAAATACTGCCTCAGACAGGCTGTAGGCAGAAAGATTGCTCTCACATTGAAGTAATTATACATAATTCAGAAAGGTAAATCAATTCATAGAAAGAATATGTTAAAAAAATATCAAATAAAGAATCAAAGAAATTGATGAGATTCGATTGACAACAGCATAGAAAATACCTTAAGGTATAGAAAACATATTAAAAAATGGGCCGCGTAAGCCAGCGGCAGAATGGAGAAAAGATGAGATTAGGAGTAAAACAGGTACTTACGGTAGTAAAGCTGGTAGATTTTGGAGTATATCTTGGAAGTGACGAGGAGCGTGTTCTTCTTCCAAAGAAACAGGTTCCGGACGGAATCGAACTGGGAGATCCGATCGAGGTATTCCTCTATAAAGATTCTTCCGATCGTATGATCGCAACAACGAATGAGCCAAAGATCACTCTTGGACAGCTGGCTGTCCTGACAGTAGCAGATGTGGGCAGAATGGGTGCTTTTCTTGACTGGGGACTTGAGAAGGACCTGTTCCTTCCATTTAAGGAACAGACAGAGAAGGTAGAGAAGGGCGACCGCTGTCTGGTAAGTCTTTATGTAGATAAGAGCGAGAGACTTTGTGCGACAATGAAGATCTATCATCTTCTGCAGACAGACTCTCCTTATAAAAAGGATGATATTGTAACCGGAACAGTTTATGAGGTGAATCGTGATCTGGGAGCTTTCGTGGCAGTAGATAATCTGTATTCTGCATTGATTCCGAAGAGAGAGATGTATGGAAGAATGTATCCGGGACAGGAGATTGAAGCACGTGTGGCAGCAGTCAAAGAGGATGGAAAACTGGATCTGAGTGTCCGTGGCAAGATTCCGGAGCAGATGGACAAAGATGCAGAATTGATCCTGGAATGCATTGAGACTTGTGGGGGTAAACTTCCATTCACAGATAAAGCAGATCCGGAGCGCATCAAAGCAGAGATGGGAATGAGTAAAGCTGCGTTCAAACGTGCAGTTGGAAGACTCTTGAAACAGAAGAAAATCGTGATTAAAGAGGATGGTATTTATAGTTTGTAAAAGCAATCTGCAAACGAACCGTTACACGTTAGAGAAAGTGACTATGACTTGTAGGAAGTGTTGTTTCAAATAGAAAAAAGTGTGAGATTTTATATGCTGAAAATGAGAAAAATAGTGATTCTTCCTACTTGTAATATACTTTAAATACGTTATAATAATATTAGGAATGAGAAAATGATAGGTAATATCATTCCCAGATGAATTTAGGAAGTAAAGTTATAATTAAATTGTTAAAATTATAATATCTGTTTTGATTTTAGAAGTATGGTATGCTGATAAAATATTTTAATGATATTTGCTGTAATATAGACTTATCAAAATTTGGTGTTTAAGGAGAGAGTTATGAAAACCAAATTAAATTGCTATTATATTCTGAATACCCTTTTATTAATAAGCGGTATTGCTTTTGATTTCATATTGTTCTTGCATCCGTTTTTTATTTCTGTTGCAATGAAAATTGGCATTGCAACAGTATTGTGCGTTGTGGTGATTTTAGATGTATTTGTTTGTAAACAATTACTGTCTGAGGGTAGTCCAAAAATGCCGAAAACGGAGTCGATTTTTGTATCTGTTCTTACATTTGTTTTGTTAATATCACAAAGTATTTATCTGACAATTATTACACTTATGGGTGCAAATGAAATATTAGGTACGATAAAAGCTATTCATTATGTTGTGTTAATTTCAATAATTTTGTTAGTTGCAACTCGACTGCATAATAAGTACATAACTAAAAAACACACTTTAGCTTTTGGTATTGATATTATAGCAATTGTGATGTGTCTAATCATTTGTGCAAATTGCGTTTCGTGTCTTATAAACGGGAAAGATTTGTTTAGTTATATTGCGATTAATGAGTATAACAAATTGAACTCTTAATGAGGTGATATTATGCCGAATTTTAAAGAATTAAAAAATAAAATCAAACACGGAGATTTTCAGTTTGTATATGACGAACTTAAAAAATCCGACTTTGAATATACACTTGAGAACATTGAAAAAGAATTTTCATCGGTTGATAACCGAGATATGTTCTGTTATCTTCTTTATGTGGTTTCAAATGAGAATACACCCAAACATACAATTCTCTTGTGTGATTATCTAATGTATTCAGGTACATTTTTCTACAATCGTGAAACAGTAATTCGATATTTGCTCGACAATTGCCTTGTTAAAAGCGGCAATGATATCACGCTGATTGAGTGGATTTTGTCAATGTATGAATACAATCCCGATTCACCGTATAATGAGAAAGAAATTGCAAATTTCAATCGCATTTACGATTCTTTAAAATGATGGTGTTAACTATGAAAAATTTCAATTACAAAAATATTAAGTCGGTAGAAAAAATTCATTTACTTTTGTTGTTATTCATTGTAATGTCTACGATAATTAATTTTATTGTAAACTTGATGAGTTGTACCGAAAACATCTTTTTGACAAGTCTGTGTTTGCCGATTCAGTTTGTGTCAAGGTTTGTTGTAAGTCATAACCCTTTTGAAATTTCAGTTTCAATTGTTTTAATAGCTGTAACTTTAATTATGTTGTTTTGGCTGTTTAAAATGTATTCATCGGATAACATGAAAAAGTGGCTTGCAAGTGGTATAACGGCAATTTGGTGCTTGCTAATCGGCTCGATTATACCTATTTTGCTTGATTCCGATTTAATCGGTCAATCTGGAAATAATCTCACATATGAAGAAAAAACAAACGAACTTCTTTTGTGCGTATGGTTCGGAATTGCTTGCTCCATTTTCTGCGGAATTCTCTTTTTTATTCAAATTTCAAAGTATGCAAAATTTATGGATAGGAAATATGACAACCCTATGAAGGCTGTTGCATATGCAGAAAAGAAAAATAAAAAGGAATATTACCATACCTTGAAAAAGCCTTTGATTTTGCCGACTGTTTATGCAATTATTCCGCCGATTACCTGTAGTTTTCTAATATATTTTGGTGTCAAGTCTGCATTCCTCATTTGTTTTATTTATGTGTGTTTAGGTATAGGTATAGTGTATCATACGGCATACAATATTTCTGATTTTATAAAATCGGAAAATCAAAATATAAAAGTAACATCAATCCAAAATTATAAATGCAAACTAATTGTAATGCATATACTGCTGATGTTGTTGTATTGCATTTCATTGGTGATAATATTACTTTGTATTTAAAATATCGAAATCAGATAGGAAGTATACTATGGGGGATTGCCTTAAAAATTTATTTGTGCAACAATTTGATTCGTTTATGGCAGAACACGGTTATAAGCAAAATATAAATTGTTTCAGTAAACTTTATAATGATATCTTTGCGAGAGTGTATCTGTTCTATCATTATGATAAAAATTATGACGAACTGCTTGCAACAAAGAATTTCTTGTATTGTTACACAATTAACTACATTTTGCCTCGAGGAGTGGCTAATTCATGGGTGAAATGTTACTTAATTGATCAGCTTGCAATAAGCTGATTTGTTATCATAAACCGAATTGGTATATAGTGAACTGAAAATAATCATTAGGAAGGTGATATTATGAAAAAAGATGTTAAATTATACAATATGATTTTGCCGCCGTTTATGCTGTTCTTCTTTGTTCCCGCTCTTTGGATTGTATCAGCCTTAGGAAATTTCATAATAGATTCAATAGTTCTCTTAATAATTTCAATTTTTATTTACAAGAAATTCACTTGGCAATTGTATAAGAAATCAATAATTCCCGTATTTCTGTATGGATTTCTTTCTGATTTTTTAGGTGTGCTGTATCTAATGGCAATATCTATTGGATCAGGTGCGGAATATTACGAGGGCAACGATATCGGAAAACAAATTCTTTCGGGAATATATCTTGCAACCAACCATTCCTGTTATGACAGCATCTACGGAGTTTTGTTTATTGTCAGCGGTATTCTGTTTAGCAGTATTTTTATTTTTGTTTTTAATTATCGTGTGTCATTTAACAATAAAGGACTTTCTAAAAAGCAGAAAATAATTGCATCTCTTACAATGGCAATAATAACCGCACCTTACACATTTTTGTTGCCTAAAGAGCTTTTTTATCCGTAATAAAAATATATCTCGGTTTGGTACGGCAATTGCAGTATTACAAAATACATAAAATCAGCAAATCCAAACAAACAGGCTGATGAATTTTTAAAGTATTATGAAGAAAATTTTTAGTGTTGTCAAAAAGATACTGAAATATATTGAAAATGATAATGAGTGTCTTTATGTTTAAAAAAGTTGTTTGTACAATAGTGAGTACTTTATGTATCCTTTTTTTATTATCCGCCTGTGATCCTTCGATTGATGATTATGAATCTTATAAAAATCTTAAAGTAGGAGAACATTTTTCGGTTAACCGTGATGGATATGCAGTCAAAATAAACGATACGCTTCTTGTTTGGCACAACCTTGCTGATGGCGAAAAGGATTGTGTTAAAGTCATTGATAAAAATATGGTTGACGCAAGCGGAATGATAGAAGGTGAGAATGTTCTGAACGGTTCAAAAGAACTTCTTGCTGATAAAATTAAGGATTGTTATTCTTCGAATGATTATGTTATAATGGAATTGTTAAACAATGATACCATTATTATGGTCGATTGCAATAACAATTTCAAATATTCTAAATTTGATAATTTGAAAAGCACAGGAATTGATTACAGTAAATTTAATCACATATCAATCGACTGATTATTTATCTTTTCGGAAAGAAATTTTTTATGAATAAATACTATTACATCATAAATTTGTTTGATTCAATAGACAGATTGTTTTTAAATACCTATAGTACCCCTGCATACTTTCTGTCAAAAATCAGTTTTGTTATCATATAAGATTAGTTTTTAATAGGAGGAATAGTTTTGAATAAGTTTAAAGCTATATGTGAATCGGTGAGTTATTTTTTTATTTTTTCATTTACACCAATAATATGTGCATTAATAATTTCATTTATATATGTATGCTTTAGTAAAATAAATTTAAATCTTCCTCAAATGTCAACCTATGTTATGGAGATAATTGCTTGTTCATTAATTATGATTATTTTTTATTTTATACTAAAAGTAAAGAGATATGATTTTCTTGATAGTATAAAACTAAATAAAATAACTCTGCATTCGGCATTGCCTTTTATTCTTTTAGGATTATCAGTATATTTTATTTTTATGATTCTATTAAATTGTATACCATTCTTTCAGGGAGAAGATACTGTTTCAAATGCAACTGATTTGCACAAATCAGTCAATGGAATAAATGTAGTTTTTTTGTTTGTAGCCAAGAGTATATTAGCTCCAATTGTAGAGGAGGTTACATTTCGTGGCTTAATCTATTCAAAACTAAAATTGGCTTTTCCAATATGGGTATCATCACTTTTAGTTTCGTTGACTTTTGGTGTTATTCATTTTTCATCATCTATATTCACAGTATTGTCAGCAATTTTATTGAGTTTGATTTTTAATTATCTTGTTGATAAATATAATTCAATAGTACCTGGTATACTAATACATTCAGCTTATAATTTTACAGTTACATTTATACGATATAATATTAGATATTTTGATTTTGCGACATATGAAATTCCGATTATGGTCGTTTCAATTCTAACTTTTATCTTTTCTATAATATGTATTATTTTTAACACTAAGAAATTAAGTAGTAATTAGGGGTGAGAAGCAAGTGAAATTAAAAATACTTGGTTCTGTGTCAAGATTTAGCACAAAATAAAATGAGAAGTTCTGCCAACTAAGCTGCTGGCAGAGAAGATCCCCTCTCAAACAATTTTTCAAAATCATTAGGAGACATATAGTCGCAGTGGCTGTGAATCCTAACGGTATTATAAAAGGTTTCAATATACTCAAATACAAGCCTATAGGCATGTTTGTAGTTAATGATATGAAATCTGTTAAGCCATTCTCTTTTGATTATGGTTGAGTTCATTCTTTGGACAGATAATCCCAAAACCGATATTGATAAAATTAGTCATTATATTGGTATCCAACCAACTGAAAAAAAGAGAATGGGCGAGACGAGGTGTTTGACATGACGGAAAACAATAAAATAGACTTTGAAACTATAGATTACAGTAAAGTCAATCCGAAAAAGTTAAACGGCAACAAACGTATTGTAAAGTCATATTTGATATATTTTGCTTTTGATGTTGTACTGACAGTTGCTATATTCTTGCTCACATTATTTAAACTGATTGATAGTTCTGATAACACGGTAAATACTGTGATATTTATATTAAGCGGAATATTGTGTTTGTGCCTTTATGCTAATAATTATTATAAATCGAAAGATTGGCGATTCTATGAGAGCCTTCGTTCTGATACGCTTACAAAACTGATTGCACTATTCTTTGTCATAAATGGTGTGTTGTTGCTTTTGACATTTAATTTAGCGGGTGTACATATTTCAATAGTAGCATCATGGGGCGGCGCATCATTATCTATTCTAATTAATAATATAGTTGCTTATTTAGATGACTTAAACAAAATGTACACAACATCGAAATATGATACGGCTATAAGATTTTTGAAATTTTGGTCAGTATTTATATTGTTTGCTATGTTTGCGTATGGCTATTCAAGCATTGGTAGATATGAATATATGACTTTTAGATAAAGAAAATATTAATAAGTATTGCTTTTTGCAATGTCCATTGATACAATACAATCAGAATATGTATTTTCATTGCGTAAGAAGCGTATATACAAAAAAGACCGATTTCAAAATCAAATTTGAAATCGGTCTGTAAATTTTAAAAATATCCGAACGGAATTTATACTATTCGATTACATCTTCGGCTATAACAGCTTCCTGTCTTTTTGTAATCTGATGGTCTTCATGCAAAACAATGCAGTATGTAACAGTTGATATGAGTGCAAGAATAAGTACAACCGCAATAAGTCTTTTGATGTATTTGCCTGTCCTTATTTTCTTGACAACATCGGTAATCCCCGTTATTGTTCATTGCCCTTGTCCTCTTTTAAAATATTTAAAATACTCTCTACACCGCTGTATGCATTATGAAAACTCTCCAAAAGGTTTTCATAATATGCCCGACCTTCGTCCTCAATATGATAATAAATTCGTGTGCGTTTTTTGCCGACAAGCTTTGAATATTCGCTGATTTTTCCTTCGTTAACAAGCTTGTAGGTGACTGCGTAAACGGTGTTCTGAGATATGGACAGGCATCCGTTTGATTTTTCTTTTATGAATTTTACAATTTCATACACATAACTGTCATGCTCACACAAAATGGCAAGAATCAGTATGTCCGTAATTCCGCTGAAAAAATAATTTTGTTTTCCCATAGATACCTCCCAATATACATTATACACACTTAATCACTAAAAATCAATCTAATACATTCAAGAAGAATTTAATATGAGCAGTTATTACAGCAAAGCCTTTTGTTGCCGACATTTTAATTTTTTCGTCAATAGTATCCGAAAAACCGAATTGACCAAAAAAATTTCTTTGTGTATTAATCTCATCAGCCATGATATCACCATACACATTATTGATTTCGTTTGAATTCTTTTTGATATAGTCAAATATGAAAAGTAAAATAACAGATCGGCAGTTTTGATATTTGCATTTTGACAGTAACAAACTCTACAATAAAATAGGGTAGAAC
>OHUN01001328.1_pt1 | contig 10987 bp, 4 predicted proteins | sample 1579211 | NCBI WGS metagenome assembly OHUN01 (sample SAMEA3879560, study PRJEB24766) | human gut metagenome | biome: human-associated habitat; feature: feces | place: USA | collected 1985/1987
GCAGCACTTTTCAGGAAAAAGGCGGCAGCCGAGGCAAAGAAGCGTATCAAGAAGGTAGAGGCAGGAAAGAAGCTGGCAAAAAAGACAGCAAAGAAAGCTGCCAAAGATACAGCCAAGACGGTAGCTAAAGAGACGGCAAAAGAAACAGCCAAGACAACTGCCAAGGTTGCAACAAAAACTGCGACAAAGGCAGCTGCTACAGCGGCAGGAACAGCGGTTGCACCGGGAGTTGGTACTGCAATTGGCATGGCAGCCGGATATGCTGCAGGTGTGTCCATAGAGGTCAAGGATGAAAAGATGACCAACCGGAGCAGGAAGATAAAATTCTTTCTGGATAAGATGAAAGCACAGGAGAATCAGACAGACAGCGTGGCAAAACTGGTAAAGGATCTGATTGTGCGAAAAGCGATTACCTGGGTAAAGGCAGCTGCACCGATTATCGGATTGGTGCTTTTATTACTTGTTCTTGTAGTTGCCATGATTGCGGTTCCGGTTATAGCGGTGATAGCAATCCTTTACAATTCTCCATTTGCTTTATTTCTGCCACCACTTGAATCAGGAGATACCGTGCAGACAGTAACGAGTGCTTATGTGCAGGAGTTTAACCGGGATGTGAATACGAAAGTGAATGAGCATACCGGATATGACCTTGGAGAGCTTGTATATGTGGATTATGAAGGTATGGAAGAAAACCCAAGCAATTACTATGACATCATGGCAGTCTATATGGTCAAGCATGGTGTCGGAGATACTGCAACAGTCATGAATGATACTTCAAAAGGCTGGCTGCAGGCAGTTGTAAATGATATGTGTTCATACACCACAAGCACCGGAACAAAGGATGTGGAAGAAACGGATGCAGACGGCAATGTAACTACTGTCACGAAGTCTGTTCTGTATGTGAATGTAACGCTGAAATCGTACAGGGATATGATTTCGGTCTATGGATTTAATTCTGATCAGGTGGAAATGCTTGAGCAGATCATGAGTCCGGAGTTTATGGGACAGCTTGGATATGCCGGAAGCGGAAGTGGCGGCGGAGGCGGAAGTCCGGGAGTAAGCTCCATGACTGAGGATGAAATCAATGCCATCCTAAACGAAATTACAGACAGCAGGCAGAAAACAGTCTGCTCCTATGCACTTCACAGAGTTGGCTTTCCTTATAGTCAGGATTTAAGAGACAGCGGTAACTATTATGACTGTAGTTCCTTAGCCTATTATTCATGGAAAGATGCAGGCGTGGATATTAGTTACGGCGGTGCAACCACAGCGGCAGCGGAGGCACAGGGACTGGATGAAGCCGGAAAGACAGTCTCCTTTGATGAGTTACAGCCGGGAGACCTTATTTTCTACAGTTTTACAAGCAACGGAAGATATAAGAACATCAGCCATGTGGCAGTATATGTCGGAAATGGCAAGGTGGTAGAGGCACTTAATGAAAATCTTGGTGTGGTTTACCGGGATGTGGCAAGCACAGGAAAGATTGTTGTGATAGGAAGACCATAACAGGAAATTTGCAGAGAGGGCATAGTCCCTCTCTGAGACTGGAGGTAAGAATGGATTTAAAAGATATGATACTGGTAACAGAAAACGACAGGGGAACAGAGACAAATATGCTGATGACTCTGGATGATTATAAGAGTTTTATAGCAGTTGATGACATGTCAGAGCTTGCAGACAATTTGTTGCAGCTTGGAAGAACACTTGGTGAAGCAGATAACTTCGCAGAGTATTACAGGGCAGCAAATGTAACTGTATCTGCGAGATTCTGTCTGGATGATATTCAGCTGGGACATTTTCTTCAGGGATTTTATAACGATTCCAAAGAATTTCGGTTTGATAAAGAAGCCAGTTCTTCTGAATGTGTTGCAAAGCTTAAGGAGATTGGAATGACCGATAAGGGCTGGGTGGATGATTTTAACCTGCATTATGAAAGTGTGGACAGATCATTTGAAAGGGGACAGACATTTCATAACTTCAATGACCATGATTACATGGTGCTTGAAGCATTATCACCAAGGAATCTCGTGGTGATGGATATGAAGTCAGGTTCTCTTACAATCGCCCTTGGTGCGACAGAGTATAAGCGTTATCCGAAGGATGGGAAGCCTACAAAGGACAATACCACAATCGGGGTATCGTGGGAGCATGGGATTTATCTTGGTTCCACACTCTCAACCACGAATTTCAAGGCATACAAGAGGGAGTATGGCACACCGGAAAAGATAGAGGATATCTATGATTACAGGGCAAAGCTAAAGCAGAAGTTCTATTTTTATCAGGATATGTCAAAGGATGATGATGTGCCAAAGAAACTGCAGAATGATTTCCTTCACCAGATGTATGAGGATTTCGGAACGATTGAAGAGGACTGTTTTTACGACAGGCTGGAAGATGGAAAGTACGATGAGGGCTTTAAGGAAAGACAGGTAAAGGAAGAAAAGAGCCGGTGATGAGATTTTTACAGGAGGCGATATCATATGGAACAGGAATTTGATGTTGAGATAAAAGAAGTGCTTTCACGAGTACAGAAAGTAAAGGCAGAGTCGCTTGACGATGCCATCAATAAGGCAATGGATATGTATTATGCAGAGCAGATAGTCCTTGGAGCAGAGGACATGAAGGGAGTTGATTTTGCGCCATTCAGCGAAGGTCAGCTCCCTTCTTCATTAAAAGAAAACGGAGGAAGAGCAAGATGAAAAGTGATTCAACAACAGTAATTAAGAACATGGAGTTTTTAGTAAAGGAACTTCATAAGGAGTGGGACAGATCGGGTGCTTCTAAGGCATCCGTTATTATTTCCCTTGAGGAAGTAGATGGTATCAATGATAAGTTAAAAGAGATTATCTATCAGACACAGAAGTCAGTCGATGAGGATGAGCTGACCTTTAAACAGAGCATTGCAAAGTCCAAGGAGTGCTATGTGCTTCTTCGTGTGGTGCGTAAGATTGCAAAGAAAAAGGATAAATGCGAAAAACAGGCAATCGACAATGAATTTGCAATCGAGCTGGATAAGGATGAGTTAAAGCTATTTAAGGGATTGTTTGCAGAGATGTTTAAGTAGAGGAGGACAAAGGTATGGGCGTTGATATGAAGGTCAAAGCGATATACGATTCTGAAATTGGTAACATCACCAGATCAGAAAAGAACTGGAAGGATGTGTTAAAGGTCGCAGGTCAGTTATACCGCTATGAATTTGACAATATCGTTATGGTAACAGCTCAGAGACCTCCGGAAAAAAGCACACTCATGGCAGATTATGATACCTGGAAAAAGGTGGGAAGATATGTAAAGCGTGGTGCGAAAGGCTGCGCTATCTTCCCGTCGAGGGCACTGAATCCACGCATGAGGTATATCTTTGATATCAGTGATACCGGAGGGAAGAATGTTAAACTGACATGGGACCTTGAGGGAGAAAATCTTAAGGATTATGTGGATTTTCTTGTGTCAGAAGGTCAGATTGAGCAGTACGATAACAGCGACAGGGAGTCTCTAAAAAATATATTAAAACAGTTTACAGGAACAGATGTTTGGCTTATAATAAAAGAAGAGTTCGGAGACCGAATGACCGAGCTTATGCAGCTATCAGGTAGTGTGATAAAGGAAGAAAGTAAGAAACGCAATGGCTTACAGCAGGAAATGGACATGGAGCAGCTTGTATATGCAAGTGTCATGTATGCTGTAGGGACGAGATGCGGATTTGACTTATCTGTGCAAGAACAGGATTTTAGTCAGATCGTAAATATCAAAGACGAAGAGATCATTTACCGTCTTGGTTCCATTGTATGCGATGTCTCCTGTAGTGTTCTTAGAGAATTTAGTCGTAACTTAAAGGCAATCGAGAGCGAAAGGAGAATTGGATATGTTAGAAGAAATGACTTACAAGGAAGTGGACGGACTGCTTTATCCGCAGATAGAGATGCCGGACGAGACGGAGGATCTCACGAAGCTGGGCAAATACGGAAGGATGGCGATGAACTATCTAAAGGAGAACGAGCCGGCAAGATACAAGACGCTGATGAGATTCGGGAAGATGTACGAGAAGATGTCAGCGGTAGAGGAGGAAGCGAACCAGCTGTACGACCAGCTGGAGATGCAGTATCTGGCGAAGCACAAGCCACAGAATCCGTCATCGACAATGGAGATGTGGAAGATAAGAGAGCAGGCGAAGATGCAGGCAGAGGAAGTGGTACTGAATCAGATAGTGATGCGATTCCACTAGAATCAGATGATACAGAACTGAATAGGGAACTTGATGAAATCAATTCATTGGGTGTCAGTAAGGAAGCCGAATATACACAGGCTTCCTTTTTTTTCGACCAGAACGGGCAGGCAAGCATTGGCACCATTCATACTGAGGACGAAAACAATAATCAGTTTATGCGTCAGTTCGAGCAGGACAGAAAAGCTGCATTAGCAGGTAAATACAATTACCTGAATCCCAAAAAGTCTGCAACAGTACCAGGTGAGTATATCAAACAGGTGCTTATGAGAGGTACAGGTTTTATCGGTGGTAAGGGCAGGGTATGCAAGATTTTTGAAACAGAGATTGATGCAGGAACCAGAGCAAAGCGTATCAAAGCAGAATATGGTCAGGGAGGTGCAGGCTGGCCGGTTGACGGACTGCACGGATATGACACATTTCATGGGAATGGACTGCGTTTTCAGTGGCGAGATGAGGATGGAGAGGTTGAAGGATATGTTTCGTGGAAAGATATCGAAAAAGAGCTTGGTGTCCTTATTCTTACAGGGGAATACCAGCCTGAGACACCTCGTATTGATGAGCTTGCGATGGACGGACTCCGTGAGGATGATGAGGTCATTGATGCCGAATACCGGGAAGTGGAACCGAAGGAGGCAGAATCAGAGATTGATGATTATGCAATACCGGATGAGCCGGAGAGCTATGCTTCTAACAGAGATTATGTAAGTGCAAAAGGCATGACACCACAGGAAACTGTCGATGAAGACCGCATGGTAACACAGGCAGAATATGGTGCCGAGATAGAAGCTGAAACATCTGAAAAAGATCCATCAGAGCTTAAGTATATTACACCGATTGATTATGCCAAGCGTATTGAGGAGCTTGATGAAGACCTGCGTGATGCGGCGGAGATTCTTGTAACAGATTGCAGCTGCTACACTCCGTTTAGGGCATTCCTTATGGATGTGGTGCAGTCTGATTTTGCATTTATGCCCAATAAACTTGACCTTATCAGGGATATTGCATTAGGGACAGATAATGCAGAAAGAAAGGCATATTCCAACAATAAGTATGGTCTTGTGGAGTACTCAATCAGAAGCGGATATGTGAAGATCAGCTATAAGAACAGGAATGGTGTGCGTAAAGAAGGTGCTCTCGACTGGCGTGAGTTATATGAAATCTTATCTTATATGGTAAAACAGCCATTTTACTGCGGAGAAGACCAGAAGAAGTATTATCAGGAGACAAAGCAGAAGGCTGACAGGGATAAGATGAATCCGGTCTATAAGAGATTCTTTGATATCGAGGATAGTGTAAAAGCCAATCGTCTTGAAACCAGGGAAAGAGCAATAGCGAATGGCTGGGAAACCAAGATTGATGAGAATGGACATGTGGTTTCAGATGATGCAGTATCAGTATCTGTGGATGATATTCAGGCTGATACAGAATCACAGGAAACTGTAGATTTTACACCAAAGCAGGAACCAGTACAGCAAGTAGAAAGTCTTGAAAATGAGAAGAATGTTGCCGGGCAGACGAAACACAATTTCCACTATAACCTCTGGGAAATGGAAAAAGGCGGTGCTAAGACCAGATACCAGTGGAATATGGATGCAATCCGCACTTTAAAGCAGATTGAATCAGAGAACAGGCTTGCCACACCTGAGGAACAGAAAACTCTGTCGAAGTTTGTCGGATGGGGCGGACTGTCACAGGCATTTGATGAGAATAACGCAGGCTGGAGCAAAGAATATGCAGAGCTGAAAGACCTTTTATCTGATGAGGAATACAGTGCTGCAAGGGCAACAGTAAATAACGCCTTTTATACTTCACCGGAGATTGCCATGTGCATAAATTCGGCACTTGTCCAGTTTGGTTTCAGAGGCGGCAATGTATTAGAGCCATCTATGGGTATCGGTAACTTCTTTGGAAGTATGCCGGCACCAATGCAGAGAAGCAAGCTGTATGGGGTGGAGCTTGACAGCATTTCAGGAAGAATTGCAAAGCAGCTTTATCAGAATGCCAATATCAGTATCACAGGATTTGAGAATACCACATATCCGGATAACTTCTTTGATGTGGTTGTCGGAAATGTGCCATTTGGTGATTATAAGGTATTTGATCCAAAGTACAACAAGTATAACTTCCGTATCCACGATTATTTTCTGGCAAAAGCACTTGATCAGGTAAGACCGGGAGGCATGGTTGCAGTAATCACCACAAAGGGAACACTTGATAAGGCAAATCCTACTATCCGAAAGTATCTGGCTGAAAGAGCAGAGCTTGTGGGAGCAGTAAGACTTCCGAATACTGCATTTAAAGATAATGCAGGAACCGAAGTGACAGCAGATATCCTGTTTTTGCAGAAGAGGGAGAGAAAGATTGATATTGAACCTGACTGGGTACACCTTGGTGTAACTGAGAATGGCATTGCAGTCAACTCTTATTTTGCAGAGCATCCGGAGATGATGCTTGGATCTATGGAATATGACACAAGGATTTACGGACAGGACAGCAGATATACAGTCTGTGTGAATAATGATGAGAACTTCAATATGTATGAGACTCTCAATAAGGCTATCGGTAATATCAAAGCCCAGATGACAGATTTTGAGAGAGTGGCAGATGAGGCGGAGCAGACGGAGGAAGTTATCCCGGCTGATCCGGATGTGAGAAACTACACTTACACATTTTTTGAAGGAAAACTCTATTACAGGGAAAATTCCGAGATGGTAAAAAAAGAAGTATCACAGACTGCCGAGGAGCGAATCCGAAGCCTTGATGAAATCAGACAGATAACAAGAGAGCTGATTGATATCCAGATGGATGGCTGCAGCGAGGAGGAGCTTTCTGATAAGCAGAGACTTCTTAATGTAAAATATGATGCCTTCGTAAAGCAGTATGGAGCCATTACTTCAAAAGCAAACAGAATAGCATTCAGGGATGACAGCGATTATCCACTTCTTTGCAGTCTTGAGGAAGTAAACGAAGATGGGGAGGTGAAAAAAGCGGATATGTTTTATAAGCAGACGATTAAGGCAAAGACAGTCATAGACAGAGTGGAGACCGCTGTGGAAGCATTAAATGTATCCGTCAATGAATTTGGATATGTAAATCTTGCCTATATGCTTTCTATCTATGAGCCGGATATTACAAATGCAAAGGAAGAACTTGCAGAAAAGTCCGGACAGACAGTGGATGAGATAACGCTAAGTGATGATGCATTAGCAGAGCTTAGAAGGGCAGTCCTTGTGGAAGAGCTGGACGGACTGGTTTTCCTAAATCCAGACCGCTACAACGAGAACAATCCCGACATCGGCTGGGAGACAGCAGACGAGTATCTTTCGGGAAATGTGAGAGACAAACTTCGTGTAGCAAAGGCTATGGCGGCTGATACAGACAATCCGCAGGCAGAAAGATTTGCAGGAAATGTGGCAGCACTTGAAAAGGTGCAGCCGGAATGGATTGAAGCCTCGGATATTGATGTAAAGATTGGTACGACATGGATTGAGTCGCTTGATTATGAGCAGTTTATCTATGAGCTTCTCAATACACCAAGAAGAGCAAGGGCAGTCAGAAGCCAGTTTTACAATACAGGCATTCAGGTACACTTAAATAAGATGAGCATGGAATGGTTCATCGAGAATAAGAGCATGGATAAGCATTCAGTGGCAGCTACTAAGACTTATGGTACAAGCCGCATGGATGCTTATTCTATTTTTGAGGATACGCTGAATCTTAAAACTGTAACAGTAAGGGACAGGATTGATGACGGTGATGGCAAATATCATTACGAAGTCAATAAGAACGAGACAATGCTTGCAAGGGAAAAGCAGAACATGATCAAGGAGAAGTTCAAGGAGTGGCTGTTTGCAGAGCCGGAGCGTAGACAGAAGTATGTGGAGTATTACAACGAGACATTCAATAACATCCGTCTGCGTGAGTATGACGGAAGCCACTTACAGTTTCCGGGAATGAATCCGGCGATTGAGCTAAAGCCTCATCAGAAGAATGCGGTGGCAAGAATCCTTCTCGGAGGAAATACACTGCTTGCACACTGTGTCGGTGCCGGAAAGTCATTTGAGATGATGGCTGCCTGTATGGAGCAGAAGAGACTAGGACTTGCCAATAAGACAATCATGGTTGTTCCAAAGCCGCTTATCGGGCAGACTGCATCAGAGTTTTTAAGGCTTTATCCGTCAGCAAATATATTAGTTGCCACAGAGCGTGATTTTGAAAAGAGCCGCAGGAAGCAGTTCGTATCAAGGATTGCAACAGGTGACTATGACTGTATCATCATGTCGCACTCGCAGTTTGAAAAAATCCCGATCTCAGCAGAGAGAAAGGAAAGAATGCTCAATGAGCAGATTGATGAAATCAGCTATGCGATTGATGAGATGAAGGAGCGTAACGGGGAGCGTTGGACTGTAAAACAGATGGAAAGCCAGAAGAAAAAGCTGGAGGAGCAGCTGAAATCCTTATCAGATGAGAGCAGGAAGGATGACCTTATAACCTTTGAGGAACTTGGTGTGGACTCTATCATGGTTGACGAAGCGCACAATTTTAAGAACCTTGCGATTTTTTCCAAGATGAATAATGTGTCAGGTATCAGCAGCAGTGGAGCGAAGAAGTCAACGGATATGCAGCTTAAATGCCAGTATTTGTCTGAGATAAATGATGGCAGAGGCATTGTGTTTGCGACAGGTACGCCAATATCCAATACCATGTGTGAGATGTATGTCATGCAGCTTTACTTACAGAAAGCGGCACTTGAAGAGATGGGGATTTATCACTTTGATTCCTGGGCAGCGAACTTTGGTGAAGTGACAACAGCACTGGAGCTTACTGTAGAGGGAAGCGGTTTCCGTTTTAAAAGCAGATTCAATAAGTTTACGAATCTGCCGGAGCTTATGAATATCTTTCGTGAAGTAGCAGATGTGCAGACCGCAGACATGCTTGACCTTGATGTGCCGGCTCTTCGTGGCGGCAAGCCTATCATAGTGGAGTCAGAGCCTGACTGGTATGTAAAGCAGGTTATGGAAGACTTTGTTGTGAGGGCAGAGCGTATCAGAGGTGGTGGAGTTGATCCAAGTGTGGACAACTTCCTAAAGATTACTCATGAGGCAAGATTACTCGGAACAGATGCAAGGCTGATTGATAAGGACGCACCAAATAATCCGGATGGAAAGCTCAATAAGGTAGCGGAGAATGTATGGAAAGAATATGAGAAAGGAAATGCCAACGGTCATATAGGCTGCCAGCTTATTTTTTCGGATATCGGCACACCGGGACCGGATAAGGATTTTACCATCTACGATTATCTGAAGGAAACACTGATACAGTATGGTATTCCGGCAGAGGAGATAGCATTTATCCATGATGCAAAGACCGACGCACAGAGGGATGCACTATTTAAGGAAATGAGAACAGGTAAGAAAAAAGTGCTTATAGGTTCTACAGATAAATGTGGTACTGGCGTTAATGTTCAGACACATCTGGTTGCAATGCATCATGTGGACTGTCCTTGGAAGCCAAGCTCCATTGAACAGAGGGAAGGACGAGGCATCAGGCAGGGCAACGAAAATGAAGAGGTGGCAATCTATAGATATGTCACCAAAGGAACTTTTGATGCATACAACTGGTCGCTTGTTGAAAATAAGCAGCGATTCATCAGTCAGGTCATGACAAGCAAGGCTGTAAGCCGAAGCTGTGAGGATATCGACGAGGCAACACTTTCCTATGCAGAGATTAAAGCGGTTGCTACAGGCAATCCTTTAATCAAGGAAAAGATGGAGATTGACAATGATGTCCAGAGATTAAAGCTCTTAAAGGCATCCTATGACAATCAGAGATATGGATTGCAGGATAACTTTATGATTAAGTACCCGAAGCTTATTAAGACAGCAACAGAAAAGCTTGCCAATGTAAGAGAAGATGTAAAGGCAAGGGATAAAGAACTGATTGATAATCCGGAATTTGCCATTACCATAGGCAAAGCAACCTACACAGAGCGTGTGGATGGAGGAACGATGATGCTTGAAGCAATCAGCAAATGTAAGACCGGAGAGACAACTGCAATCGGCAAGTTCCATGGATTTGAGCTGCTTGTGGAAAAGAACTTCCTTGGTATCAATTATATGGTGCTTCGTGGAAAGACTGAGTACAAGGCAGAACTTTCCACAAGTCCGGTCGGCAGCATGGTAAAGCTGGAAAACCTGTTCAATGGACTCCATGAGAACATTGATTTCTTAGAAAAGAAGATTGAGCAGTACCAGAATGACCTTGAAGCATCAAAGGCAGAGTATGACAAGCCATTTGCATACAGCAAGGAACTGGAAGAAAAGCTGTCAAGGCAGTGTGAACTGAATGCCCAGCTTGACCTTGAGAACGCAAAGGCTGTGGATGCAGACCTGAGCGGACCGGAGGAAGAAAGAGAAGCAGATGACAGGATGGAATCTGCAGCAATTGTAGCAGAGGATAAAGGTGCTTATCCAGCCGACAGAGAGGGCAGAACACGATAGGAGAGTGAATAATATGAGCATAAGAAAAGTGGTCGCAGGACTACTGATTACAGCAGGGATTGCCATTATGGCAGTCCCTTTTTTCTGGCGGGCAACCGGAGAAAAACAGACAGAACAGCTCATAAGTGAATTTGAGCAGACATTGGAGGATGATTACGATGAAGAAACAGATGTGGAGGAAGAGCAAACCTCCATTAGTAAAGAGGATGAAGCCATTCTTAAAGAAGGCGGTGTTATCGGCATCATTGAGATACCGGGCTTA
>OHUN01001340.1_pt1 | contig 10881 bp, 8 predicted proteins | sample 1579211 | NCBI WGS metagenome assembly OHUN01 (sample SAMEA3879560, study PRJEB24766) | human gut metagenome | biome: human-associated habitat; feature: feces | place: USA | collected 1985/1987
GTGACAGGCTTACCTGCAAAGGTGCCTTTCAATCCGCTGACTGCGGCAATATTCTGGTAACTCATCCGATTCTCCTTGGCTTTCTGCAGATATACCTCTGCCGGTTCCTTCAAGGCATACATATGTATGGCAGAACCATGCTTTTTCCCATACATTAAAATTTCGGATTCTGTGGCCGAATGTAAAATAAACTCATAGTCTCCCAGAAGTCCTTTTCCCTGCCCGTCACCGTCACTGATATCTGAGTCAGAGAAATAATGGAAGAGCTCATTATAGGTATCAAAATTCAAGGTTGCCCCCATATCCTTCTTCAAGGAATAAAGACTTGTCACCGACTTGCCCACATCATCCGACAAACTGGAAAGAAAAGTGGCATACCCGTCCTGTGAGAAAGAGACGGCCAGGGCATAACCGCCAAAAGCCTGATTGGTGCCTCCGGGAAAATATTCCATAGCCCAGCCGTATTGAGGGGAAGAGAGCAATTCTCTATATTTCAAGATCTCATTTTCTATACGCTGTGATGCAGAACTGTCGAAATAGTCATCAATTTCAGTTTTACAAGACACGAGAGCGCATATACCCAACAGCAGAAAAAGCTGCATATACAATCTATTTTTCATGGTCTTACTTATTGTCATGTTGTAAAATATTAATCAAATTAGCATTATGGATATGACAGCGGTCCGGATGCTGGTCCATCTCCTCCAAGGCATGTGCCCATTGTCCGCGCAACTGTTCTTCCAGCAGTTGGAATGCAGCCTTGGTTGTAGCTCGGCTGTTTGCAGGAACCGGGAGCCATTCGGGCTCCAACAGTTCCATCTGTATCACTTCATTCATCCTGCGGCGCACTACCGCTTTCAGCCGGTCCATATCAATTTTCCAAACCTCAAGCATATACTGCTTCATTATGCCTACTTTCTGGTTCAGTTTGGCACGTCCCTGTTCACCGGCCGCTTCGAATACGGCATTCCACTCCTCATCTGTAAAGGTCACATAACAACATGTGACTTCGGTTATATCCTCTACGGGCATGCTGCCGGCATAATCCGTAATGAATCCAAGACTGGCATAGTCTGCAAGTTCATGCCTGTTGTGCCATCCTGAAGGACGGTAGTCCTCGGCACTGATCAGATTGTATTCCTGCGGATAATTGATATCCTGTTGTAATATATGGGTGAATTCATGATGCATGGTCTTGAAGAACCATTTGTTCATATTAGCAATATCCTTGGGATTCAACCAGTTTGTCATATAGAGAGTGATTTTGAGTCCACCTTCGGCCGTGCCGAGCGTGATTGTTCCATCTCCATTCCATGCGGCCGATCCTACTATGTGCAGGATGGCCGGGGCATGTTTTCTCATAAAGTCTATACCCGCCACCTCCACATAGGATTCCAGCCAGACATGCTTTATGATTTTTGCAAGACGCATGCTTTGCAGAAGATCTGCGGGCGTCAAATTCTTGGAGAAATCAGACTCAATATCCTCCAGGCGATATTTATAGTCAATGTTATATGTTTCCACATAATTGTTGTTCAACCACTTGTCAAACTCACTCTTAACTTCTGAGGAGGTGTCAAAAATACTCTTTGAATGGTCCAGTTCCTCCTGACCGCATGAAGAGAACAGAATCGCAACTGCGATGCCCATTAAAATGTATATCAATTTATTCATTATTTATTTATTCTTTTTTAGGTTATTAATAGAAAATCATCGGGGATTCGCAGGCAGTCCCGCCGCAGTTACCGCTTGTGGTAACTGTATCACTCTCCTAAGATCTCCGGCAGGTAATACAACCGGCTCTTTCTCCTCCACATTATGTACCACTTCTATGCCGAAGCGTCGTACGTCCAACCATCTCAAACCGCTGAATACTGTTTCAATACGCCGTGCGTGCAATACAGCTTGGAGCATTTTTTCTTGCACTCCATCTTCAACGGGGAATGTTGCATTGAATGGTTTTACCAGCAAGAGCCACGGACTCAGTTCCCCTTTGGCAAGAGCCTGCTTGTCGGCCGTTTCTCTGGTCGTATAATAATCAACAATGTCAGAAACTGAAGCCTCTTTCCCCCCTTTCTTGACATACCAGAAAGAGAGGTCCCTTGCCGCATCATCGTACTGCTTCAACATGACATTGGCCTCGGCTCGGCATAACAGCGTTTCATCTGTTGTAAACGCCATCTGCACTACGTGGGGCTGTCCGGTCTGTGCGGTCTCGTTCGTCACCTCGAATATCTCATTGTATTTCGGTTGTGACTTGACAGGATATCCCGAAATGTGGAAAAGCAAGTCAAAATCCGCCAAGGCTTTTCCCCACGGACCACTCGAACGGTAAATCAACAGATTCACTATATTGTCGGAGTTTCCGTACCGTTGGGTTGTATAGTTTCGTCCCCATCTGGACCGCAATGCTACCAAAAGCAGGTTGGCCGGCTCATCCTTGCTGATAAACCTGTCGCGCCATTCACCCGATTGTGTCAGTATTGTATAACTTTTCAAGTTTCGCAGAGAAGAGGAAGGATCCTCATCAATAGCAGCTCCAGCATATGACAAAGCCTGTTCATGTTTGCCATAAAACAGATAAAAACGACATGCAAAAGCCGCTGCGGCCCTTTTGTTGAAATGATAGAGAGGAACCGCATAAGAGTTGTCATTAATCAAAGGAAAGCCTTCTTCTATATCACGGGCAATCTTTTCATATACGGAAGCGACCGTTCCTCTGTCATACTGTTTTCCGATAACTGTCTCAGGCTCTTCCACATAAGGAATTCCCATATCAGAACTTGCAGAACTTTTACAATACGGCTGACAGAATGTGTTGACCAACAAGAAGTGAGCATAAGCCCTGCATAAAAGAGCCTCTCCCCTTTGCGGGCCATTCCCTAGGTCAGGTCCGAGTTTCCTGATAGCATCCAAGGCCTGGTTGGCTGCTGCAATCGCACCGTAACAACTGTTCCACAACGCTTCGGGGGCATCCCAATCCGTCTCACTGATGTCTTCCCAAAAATAATTCTCGACAATCATACGTTCCGGTTCTCCAAACCTGCGGCCGTTATCCATCACATTATCTGTACGATGTTCATAAATCATCATCGGATCGACATTGGGATAGGCCGATACCAAAAGTTCACTGATCTTCTGATTGCTGTTGATCTCGGCCCGCTTATCAGGCATCTTGTCCAAAAAATCGTCACAGGAAATTATGACAGACAATGCGGCGAGCATACAAACCATATAATATACTTTTCTCATTTGAAAATCGATTTTTAAATCAATACTTGTTTTTCTTATGTTTTAGAATCCCAAACGCAGCGTACAGGTAAACTGCTTGGGAACGGGAGCCGACACTCCTCCCGAACGGAAAAATTCAGGATCCTGGCCGTTAAGCTTCTTGTCAGAATAAATCAGGAACAGATTGGTAGCCTGAACCTTTATGGAAGCGGACTTCAACAATTTTCCTTCAAGCAGAGAACCCGGCAGGGAGTAGGTCAGAGAGATTTCCTTCATTCTGACAAATCCACCGTCGGCAACACGGACTGTCGAGTAGTTGTAGGCATTGTACCCTAAGTTCAGGTTGGAGTACAACTGGTGATGCCTGCGGGCAGAGATGACAGGAACATTTGTCCTCTTCTCATCACCTGGAACCCTCCAACGGTTTTTAAAATCCTTTGGAGTCGCATCAAGATCATTGTATGTACTCCTAAAGACAGGATCCAACCTCACTTTGTTTCCTGCAGAGTAAGTAACGAACACATTCAATTTCCAATTTTTAATTGAAAATATATTTCCAAAGCTTCCCGTAATAGTAGGATCGGTGGGGCCTTCATACTTGAGGAAATCCAAATGTTCCATCTCCTGGAAATTCAACGTGCCATAATTGTTCTTATCCACCAACACCTTCCGATTGTTCTTATCGGAAATTTCAAATATAGGGAAGCCTTGTTCATCCAGCCCTACAAACGGAATGGAAAACAGCCCCCTGTGCGGATACCCTTCCCGTGTGAACCCGCTTCCTGAGATGAGAGCAAACATGAAGGAGCGGGTGTTGAGTTCCGTCACCTCCGTCTTGCTCAAGCCGAAAATCAGATCGGTACTCCACTCGAACCCCTTGTTTTTTATATTCTTGGTAGAAAGGGTAAATTCAAAACCGTGTGATTTCATGGAAGCCACATTCCCCATACGGTTGACCTGTCCTCCTGCGCCTTGTGTACTGGTCCACCCTATAAGGTCAAAATTGTTTCTCTTATACCAGTCGGCTGCCAGATTTATACGGTTATCCAAGAATCCCATATCCACGCCTATATTCAATTCGTGTTTTTTCTCATAGGTAAGGGATGAGTTTTCCAAATCGGATATTCTCAAGCCGGACTCTGCCACACCGGCAGAAGGACGCCATGGATTGTAACTGTTGATGACAACGCGTGAGTTTGTCACCCAAGTAGGACCGGCATCGGCAGTAAGCGAATAAGAGGCTTTCAGGGTCAGGTACGAGAAAGCAGGTTGCAGTTTCTTAAAAAACTCTTCCTCGTGCATGTTCCAGGCTGCCGCCACATTCCATGTAGGCAACCAGCGTGCGGAACGGGCCTTACCCAGACGGTTGCTGCCTTCATAACGCAACGTACCGGTCAACGTGTATCTTCTCTTGTATGAATAGGTTCCTGTAGCAAAAAATGCGATCTGACGGTTGACCGTATTGCTCACACCATAATAATTCGTGTTACGTTCCCGCATTCTTTTGAAGGCCAGATAATCAAAAAATGGAAGTTCACCGTTGTCATACTGCATTCCCCAGCCTTCGGACCAGTCACTGCTGCGTTCCTGAGAATTCACTTCAGCTCCCGCATAGGAATTCAGAATATGGGTTTCATTAAACTCCCGGTTATAGGTAGCCGCCAGACGGAAGTCATAACTGAGCATTTTATACTCGTTCTTATTGTAAAAGCCTCCCTTGGGAAGAACACTCTGTGGCAAAGTATTCGGTTTCTCCGGATCTTTGTAAAGCCATGAGTTGGCATTTATAATAGTGGCATCCCCCATGGCACGGTATGCAAGAGCCTGATTGGACATATCCTTTATCTGGTGGTTCTGCGATACGGAGGAATACTTCAATGCACCGAGAAAACTGACTTGGATTCCTGTCTTGTGCTTCCATTTGAATTCTCCCTGGAATTTTAAATCAACGATATTCAAGGAAATATTATTATTTTCCAGTTCATTAAAGATATTAAAGTCCGCATAATTGCGCATATAATTAAGTTTTGGATCCAGCGTGCGGGAAGTATTCAGGGCATATGAATAAGGATTGATGTCAAAAGAACGGGACACCTCACCAGAAACGGCATCACTGCTTTGCCCCAATGTTCCCGGGGCCTGCTGCCTGCGGTAAGAGGCATTGGCGATTCCCGTGAATGAGAGTTGCTTTGTTATGTTATATGTATTGTTCAAATTTGCTGTATACCGTGACACCTTGCTCTGTTTCATCCAGCCCGGATCATTCATCACACTCAATGAGATGTAGGATGAGGACTTCTCACTTCCTGTGGCCATGCTGACGGAATGGTTCATCATCAGTGAATTGCTGAAAAGCAGATCAAACCAGTCCGTATTTCTGAACTCAGCCTGCCGCAAATAGGCAGCTCTCGCTTCCGGAGTATTGGAAAGCCCGAACTGTCCCGTCACAGGATTGTAAAAGTGGGTAAGCTGGTACATCTTTCCATAGACACCGCTGCTGCTGGCCCTGTATACGGATGCAAAATTCAGCCATCCTTTCTCCTGAAGTTCCTGATAGATGCCCATCTGGTCCTGAGAGTTCATGATATTGAAAGTCCGGTAATTGGGTTTCAACCGGGTCGTGAATTCTCCGGTGTAGGAAAAGCTACTGTTTCCCTGCCTGCCTTTCTTGGTTGTGATCACAATTACTCCAGCCATGGCTTTAGCCCCATAAATGGATGTGGCGGATCCGTCTTTCAGAATCTGGAAGCTTTCTATGTCGTCGGGATTCAGCCCTGCTATGGCCGAACTGATCAGGGTAACGGCATCACCGGAAGAAAGATCATCCGCACCGACATCAACCACATTATCCTGAATGACACCATCTACCACCCATAACGGTTTGGAATTCCCATAAATGGAAGTAGCTCCACGCACACGGATTTTGGGTGCTGTACCAAAGGTGCCCGAAATATTCTGGATCGGCCATGCCGTCGATTTTGACATCTGAAGCGGAGAGTTTATCTGCCGCACCGGTAAATAACCGTTTGTCTGTAGCAACCATACCGGTGACCACCACTTCCTCAAGCATCTCGGAACTGGCATGCAAGGTAATCTTCATTGTTGGGGCAACCTTTACCTCCTCACTTTGCATGCCGACAAAAGAAACTACCAGCTGTGCATTTTGTGGTGCCGAGATTTTAAACTTCCCATCAATGTCAGTAATGGTCCCTTTTGATTTGTCTCCCTTGATTTGGATGGTCGCACCGATAACGGGCTCATCCTGTTCGTCAACAACAATTCCCGTCACCTTTATTTGGGAGAATGCCACTCCTATTCCCCAAAAAAGGAAGGAAACAAACAAGATTAGTTTTTGTTTCATAAGTATTAATATTTAAGTGAGTACTGTGATACAGATAAATGTATCGGAACTGTAAATGTCAACAGAGGATTAGTGATACAGCCCGGCATACAAACCGGCTTTTAATAAAAATCGAGAGTTTTCATATTTTTAAGGACTGTTGCTTTAAAATTTAATAACTGGTACGAACATAATTAAATAATTCTAAAAAACATATAGTAAAAACAAGATTATATGTATTTTGTCTTAAATATAAAACATATTGTCTGTTATCATATATAGACGGTATATTCTTTTGATAATTATCTCGGTAAAATGGCATACATGGTGCTATTGATTATCGGGAATCTTTAACCGTAAGTTTATTGTCCATAATATCCACCAATGGCTATTCCCCGGTATACCTGAAAACGTTTCGGCATTCTATATGATATTCGGAGCATTATCCATTAAAGTATAGAAGATATAAACCATATTTGCAAAGTCAAGCAAGAGTTTCCCCGCAGAGGAAACAGAAACTGTTTCTGAACACCCCAAAATGTGGATTCGGATATGTCATGTCTGATTGGTAAGTTATGGGGTACTGTTCAGCATATGCCTCTTTTCAGGAGAAGACAACAGAACCTTTCACAGACTGTAACTTGTCATCTTTCCAATGATTCCGACAGGATGAATAAACTTTCCTAGTTTAATATCATTGATGTATATAAATTTGTAGCCTCCTTGCTGAAAACAGGTGAGACAAGAAGATAACATTTAATATTTTAAGACTTATGGCAACAGTTAAAACAGTGTTAGTAAAAGGAAGAAGAACTCAAAACGGCAGATTCCCGTTGGTCGTACAGGTGCTTCACAAAAGAAAGAAAAAAGTTGTTTATACAGGCTTCAGCATTGCGGAAAGCCTGTTTGACCCGACCATGGGACGCGTCATTAACGATGGAAAAAGCGACCCGGAACTTATCAGAAGAATCAATAGTAAATGTGAGGGGATCTCAAGAACATTGTTAAAGTCTGTTTCTATGACAGAAAAGAAATTACGTATTTACGAGATAGAGGATGTATTCAAGACTTATGGCTTGCTGACACATGACACTGGCTTTTATTCCTATACTTCCGATAAAATAAGGGAGCTTCGCCAAAGTGGGCATGAGGCAACGGCACGCGCATACAATTCCAGCCTGAGCTCGATGAAAAAAATTTTAGGCAGCAGAGATTTTCCATTCAACAAACTCTCATCCCAGGTGATCACCAGGTATCACAAACAATTGCTCGCTTCGGGAGTATGTGAGAATACGATCTGTTTTTACCTGCATAACATCAAGGCTCTCTACCGGAAAGGTTGCCGGGAGATGGGGTTGGAACTGCCTTCCCCGTTTCGTGAGGTACATTTTAAAACTGAGAAAACCATCAAACGGTGTCTGGAAACGGAGGTAATTAAAAAAGTATCCAGACTGGAACTGGAGGAGGGAAGTACGGCATCTCTTGCACGGGATATCTTCATGTTCAGTTTTTATACTCGCGGAATGTCATTCGTTGATATTGCACTACTGAAAAAAGCAGATCTTTTTCCAGACGAAATTTGTTATCGACGCCATAAAACCGGACAGTTGATGCGAGTTGGGATGAACCGGCAAATCATTCGGATTCTGACCAGATACGAACATGTCGTGGGAGAATATGTCTTTCCTTTATTTACAGAAGAGCAAGAGCCATATGCAGGATATAAAAATGCCTATCACAAGATCCGTTATGCCTTAAAGAAAATCTCCTGCTCTCTTGGACTGTCAACTCCATTACGACTCCATGCCGCGCGCCACTCATGGGCCACTATAGCCAAAGAACACGGTATTCCAGTCCATATTATAGGAGAATGCCTGGGGCATATGTCGGAGGAGACGACCCGTATCTATCTGAAGGATCTGGACCGTTCCGTACTTGATGAGGTCAATAATCAAATAGCTGAGATTATTGTATGACAAGTTTATATTTATTTTATTTATGATGCATTATTTATGAAAAAATCCATATATTTGCTTTCACATCTTCACTCTCTCCCATAGAGAGTGGAAAATATGAAGCAACACTTATGGCATACATAAAAATGGTGCATTTTTTACCTTTCATGAAAGCGTTGCAAAGTTAGGTAAGTAGCTTCAGACTGTTGTTTCCTTTTTGGCTCTATATTTTGCAAATTCATTCTTCCCGTTCTTTTCTAGCGTTTTTTTGTCCGCTTTTCATCCTCTGTCTTAACTCTGTGGGAGAATATCCGAGACATCTTTTACAATATTTGGAGAAATACGCAAGGGAGGAGAACTCCAGTTCATTGGCGATGGTCCCCAACGGTAGATCTGTAACTGAAAGTTTGTACTTTATTTCCCCCAACAGCTGTTTCTGCATCCATGCAGTCGGGGCTTCCCCAAATTCCAACATGAACTGTCTTTTAAAGGCGGACAAAGACATACTGCAGGTTGACGCCATATCTTTCACTGTCCTACATTTTCCACAACTGTTTAAAACTTTATTCTTGAAATCCTGCGACCGGCCTATAATAGTATAGAAAAAAAGAGCCAGTTCCTGCCTGGAATAATAAAAACGAATATTCCAAAAAAGTTCCCTGAGTTTAGTTTCATGGAAATGAATACAGTTCGCTCCGTCTTCCAAATAGCATATCAGAAGTCCAAGAAATTTATGTAGCCGGTCTCTTATTTCAAGAGGTTCCATGCTATATTCAACTATATCTTTCAGGTGATACAACTCAGAGAAAGAAGCCTTTTGGCATGGCCATATCCCGCCCTCAAATATAGCCGCCACGACTTCACACGGTTCCAATGAATATGTGTTAAAGAGACTGTCACGACAAAAAAAGATCATTTTTCCTTCTCGGACAAGCATTTCGTGTCCTCTATACGAAATACATAAACTTCCTTTCACAACAAACAGGATACAATCTTTTGTCAGTTTTTCCTCATGATTCAACCCTGTGTCAAATTTATAGTACCGGAATCCTTCCTCTATAAATTTGAAGTAATTATAACACGATGTGTGTTCCGTCAAGTAAAATAGCTTCATTGTTTCTGCTTTTAAACTTGAATGTAAAGACTATGCATTAACATTCAAATAGTTATATAGTAAATAATCATTTTCGCTTTCACTCCGGACACCCTTAGGTACCTATATACGTATCCCGTTTGCTTGTTGCTTCATATTTTCCACTCTCTATGGGAGAGAGTGGAAATAGTGAGAATGTATAATTAAAGAGATAAAGTTGAGGTCATGAAAAAGACAATTGCGGACGGGAGGGTTCCCGCATTCATTTTTATGCCGGATAATGTTGACTAATAAAGTAAAAGTAATGGTATTATGAAGTATTTTTTTCTTCTTGTTTTTTTATGTTGTTCAGTGGAGGGCTTTTCTCAGAAAGTGGCCCTTAAGAACAATTTGGCTTATGACGCCTTGAAAACTCCCAATCTCTCCCTTGAGCTCTCAATAGGCCGGAAATGGACATTGGACACCCAGGTCGGGATGAACTTCTTTTTCTACACTCAGGATGCTACCTCCTCCCATTACAGGACGAAAAAAATCAGTCATTGGCTGGTTCAGCCCGAGCTTCGCTACTGGACATGCGATGTCTTCAACGGCTGGTTCTTCGGAGTTCACATGCATGGGGGGCAAATGAACGTTGGAGGTGTTAATATCCCATTTGTCCTGCAGAATGGGGATGGAAAGATGAGCAAGCATCGTTACGAGGGATATTTTCTGGGGGGCGGGTTGAGTGCTGGCTACCAATGGATAATCTCCAGCCGTTTCAATATGGAGGCCTCGTTAGGTGTCGGTTATATACACGCCCGCTATGACAAGTACAAGTGTACCACCTGTGGTAAGAAGCTGGGCATGGGTAGCTCGGATTACATTGGCCCCACCAAGGCTGCTATTTCCATTATCTACCTGTTAAAGTAGCTGTTCACATATCGTTCCCTTTCCTGTATTTCAAAATATAAAAACTATATCAATGAAATTATTACAATATTATAAAAAACAATTTATTATGGGGTGCCTGATTTGGTTCCCTGCCTTGAATCAGGCACAGGAGGCCTTTCCGGCTGTTAATGGGTCGGGCTGGGATTACTCCAAAAGTCGTGTAGAGCGTAGCACAAGCGGAAATAAGATAGATATAATTCTCAGCATTGTTCCTTTGGTTAAACAGAAAAAGCAGGAAATCATTTGCATCTCTCCGGTTTATGTGTCTGCGGATGGCAAAGACAGTGTACTTTTGGATCATATCTGTATAGCCGGAAAGAAAAGATACAAGG
>OHUN01001351.1_pt1 | contig 10834 bp, 8 predicted proteins | sample 1579211 | NCBI WGS metagenome assembly OHUN01 (sample SAMEA3879560, study PRJEB24766) | human gut metagenome | biome: human-associated habitat; feature: feces | place: USA | collected 1985/1987
TGGTTTATGTGTATCGATGTCGCCTGACAGATTAATGTCCAGATATGATCCGGACTCAGTTTCAGCGGCCTGTGTTCGTCATAGCAATATTGTAAAGTTTCTATAAATCCATTGTCTCGGGTATATATGAGGCGTTCATTTTTATGTTCATCCGGTAAAAAAGATATTTTTTTCTCTATTTTCATAATTTGATTTCCTTTAGATTCTACGTATTCTCAGGTGACAATAATCTATACGTATAGAATAACAAAATTGGCAGATGAAATCAATGTGAAAAGGAGTTTGCTATTTCCAAACTTTTGCTTTACAAATGATGTATAAAGTATTATGATAAAAAAAACGAAATCTTCAGGGCAGGGTGCGATTCCCTACCGGCGGTAAAGCCCGCGAGCCGAGAGGCATGATCCGGTGAGATTCCGGGGCCGACAGTACAGTCTGGATGGAAGAAGATGATAGTACAGTTGATTTTTTGTATGAATGAATGTAGTATCAGAGCTCTGAGATGGTGATCCATTTCAGAGCTTTTTTGGTTAACAGATCATTTGTCAGTTATATGTAACAGATCATTTCCCCTGTAGGTATCCTGCAGGGGTTTTTGTATAACTAAGAAAGAAGGAAGAGAAATGACGGATCAGGAATACATGCTCCGGGCAATCCAGCTTGCAAAAAAGGGAGAAGGATGGACGAATCCGAATCCCATGGTAGGTGCAGTGATCGTAAAAGACGGCCGGATCATCGGGGAAGGTTATCATAAAAAATGCGGAGAACTTCATGCGGAGCGCAATGCAATCGCATCGCTTACGGAATCGGCAGAGGGTGCGACAATCTATGTTACGCTGGAACCATGCTGTCATTACGGCAAGACACCGCCGTGTACGGAAGCGATCATAGAACAGAAGATTAAAAAAGTAGTGATTGGTTCCAGGGATCCGAATCCAAAGGTGGCAGGAAAAGGTGCACAGATATTGCGTGAATCGGGAATTACAGTAGTTCAGGATTTTATGCGGGAAGAATGTGACCGTCTGAACCCGGTGTTCTTCCATTATATTACGACGAAGACACCGTATGTAGTGATGAAATATGCCATGACACTGGATGGGAAAATTGCGACAAAGACGGGTGCATCGAAGTGGATCACAGGAGAACCGGCCCGACAGGAAGTGCAGCATATGCGGCACCGGTATATGGGTATTATGGCCGGTATCGGGACTGTACTTGCGGATGATCCGATGCTGACCTGCCGGCTAGGAAAAACAGAAAATGGGGTAAACCCGGTGCGCATCATTTGTGATACAGTATTGCGGACGCCATTAGAATCACAGATTGTGCGTACCGCAAAAGAAGTTCCAACGATTATAGCAAGCTGTAACCGGCAGGAAGCCATGCATATGCCATATGTGGAGGCAGGATGTCAGATTTTAGTCACACCGGAAAAAGATGGGCAGGTAGATCTTTGGGATCTGATGCGACAGCTTGGAGAACAGGAGATTGACAGCGTGATTCTCGAAGGTGGTGGAACTTTAAACTGGTCGGCTCTGCAAGCTGGGCTTGTACAGAAGGTGCAGGCATATGTGGCGCCTAAGCTGTTTGGCGGGGCAACAGCCAAAACCCCGGTTGAGGGGCAGGGATTTTTAAAACCTGCAGAGGCCGTGACATTAAGCCGGACAAAAGTTACAGCGTTGGGATCGGACTGGCTGATAGAGGGATACCCGGCGACAGAGGGGAGGCCATTATCATGTTTACAGGAATCATAGAGGAGATGGGAACCATTGAAAACATTGCAAAAGGCGCACATTCTGCGGTGTTGACGATTAACGCCAGAAAGATACTTGAGGATGTGCATATCGGAGACAGCATAGCGGTAAACGGAGTCTGTCTGACGGTCACTTCCTTTGACCACGAAAGATTTACTGCGGATGTCATGCATGAAACTTTAAACCGGTCGGCACTGGCACAGTGTAAGCGGAAAAGTCCCGTGAATCTGGAGCGTGCCATGCCGGCAAACGGAAGGTTTGGCGGGCATATTGTGGCAGGACATGTGGATGGAACCGGACAGATCACTGAAAAAAAACGGGATGACAATGCCGTGTGGATACGGGTGGAGGCACCACCGGAAGTGCTTCGGTATGTGGTGGAGAAAGGCTCGGTTACCATAGATGGAATCAGCCTTACGGTCGCCGCTGTGACGGCACATGACTTTTCCGTGTCCGTGATCCCACATACGGCGGAGGTGACAACGCTTGGAAGCAAAAAAGAGGGAGATATTGTGAATTTAGAAACGGATATCATCGGAAAATATGTGGAAAAACTGCTGCATCCACAGGAAGAAAAAAAAGAAAGCCACATCACCCGGGAATTTCTGGAAAACTGTGGATTCTAAAACACCATGGATATAAAAAGAGAAAAAATAACAGGAGGAATGAACAATGGAAGGATTTGCAACCGTTGAGGAAGCACTTGAGGAATTACGAAACGGAAAACTGATTCTTGTCACCGATGACGAGGATCGCGAAAATGAGGGCGATTTTATATGTGCCGCGGAATTTGCCACAACGGAAAACATCAATTTTATGGCAATGCATGGAAAAGGGCTGATCTGTATGCCAATGTCCGCTGAATATGTAAAAAAGCTGCATTTTCCGCAGATGGTGGAAAACAATACGGACAATCATGAAACCGCGTTTACGGTTTCTGTGGATTATGTGGAAACAACCACAGGCATTTCCGCTGCCGAGCGTTCCATGACCGCCATGCGCTGTGTGGCAGAGGATGCAAAACCGGAGGATTTCCGGCGTCCGGGACATATGTTTCCGCTTCTGGCAAAGAAGAACGGGGTGCTGGAGAGAAACGGGCATACGGAAGCAACCGTGGATCTGTGCCGCCTGGCAGGCTTAAAAGAATGTGGGCTCTGCTGTGAGATCATGCGCGAGGATGGCACCATGATGCGCACAACGGAACTGCTTGCACTTGCAAAAAGGCACGGTATAAAAATGATTACCATTGCCGCACTCCAGGAATACCGCAAATGCCATGAAAAGCTGGTGGACTGTGTGGCTGTGACAAAGATGCCGACGAAGTATGGAAAGTTTCGGGCATACGGTTATGTGAACCGTTTAAATGGTGAACATCATGTGGCATTAGTCAAAGGAGAAATCGGGGACGGAGAAAATGTACTCTGCCGTGTACATTCCGAGTGCCTCACCGGAGATACCTTTGGCTCCCTGCGGTGCGACTGTGGACAGCAGTTTGCCGCTGCAATGACACAGATTGAAAAGGAGGGACGAGGGATTTTACTTTACATGCGGCAGGAAGGCCGCGGTATCGGACTGATCAACAAACTGCGTGCATATGAACTGCAGGAACAGGGAATGGACACTTTAGATGCCAATCTTGCCTTAGGATTTGCCGGGGATGAGCGCGAATATTACATCGGCGCACAGATCTTAAAGGATCTGGGTGTGCACAGCATGCGGCTTTTAACCAACAATCCCGACAAAGTATACCAGCTCGGAGAGTTTGGAATTTCCATCACAGAGCGCGTGCCGATCCAGATGCAGGCCACACCGTATGACCTGTTTTACTTAAAAACGAAGCAGAATCGTATGGGACATGTATTAAACTTTTAAAATGAAGAAAAGGAGAATGAACATTATGAGTACACTGGAAGGAAAATTAGTAGCAAACAATATGAAGGTAGGAATCGTCGTCGCACGGTTCAACGAATTTATCACCAACAAACTGCTGGGCGGTGCCATGGATGGCCTGCTGCGTCATGATGTGAAGGAAGAGGACATTACGGTGGCATGGGTGCCGGGGGCATTTGAAATCCCATTGATCGCAAAGAAGATGGCAATGAGCAAAAAATACGATGCCGTGATCTGTCTGGGTGCCGTGATCCGCGGAAGTACAAGCCATTACGATTATGTCTGCAATGAAGTATCCAAGGGAGTGGCAGCAGTTTCCCTGGAGAGTGAAATTCCGGTTATGTTTGGCGTGGTCACGACGGAAAATATCGAGCAGGCGATTGAGCGCGCGGGAACGAAAGCTGGAAACAAGGGGTATGATTGTGCACTGGGTGCTGTGGAGATGGTAAATCTCATCCGCCAGATTTAAAAAGAAAAGGACAATGCAGGCACGATATGAAAATATAAGCTATGCAGTATGACATAACTAATTAAAATTAGTTGATAAAAACTATCAGAAAAAATGCTTGCTATTTTTCAATATGTCAGATATAATCTTTCTTGGGTTAGATACAACTAACTTCCTTGTGTAAATCATTGGAAGACTCCTTCGCAAACACATAACTGCTGAGTGTGTTTAACGGAAGTACAAACGACGCCATTACCGCTTCCGGAAGGAGTTCTTCGCATATCGAAAGGAGAACAGAAAAATGAATGATCTGGAGATTGAAAAAGTAATTGGGAGAGAAATTTTAGATTCGAGAGGAAACCCCACTGTGGAGGCAGAGGTTACATTGATAGATGGTACAATCGGAAGAGGTATGGCACCAAGCGGTGCATCCACCGGTGAGTTTGAAGCATTAGAACTTCGCGACGGAGACAAGAGCCGTTACCTTGGAAAGGGCGTGCAGAAAGCCGTTGAAAACATCAACACCGTGATCAATGGGACACTACAGGGAATGGATGCATCCGATACCTATGCAATTGACAAGGCAATGATCGATGCGGACGGAACAAAGGACAAGTCAAAACTCGGAGCAAATGCAATTCTTGCTGTTTCCATCGCATGTGCCAGAGCGGCAGCAATTTCACTGGATATTCCGCCTTACCGTTTTCTTGGCGGGGCTTTTGGAAACCGTCTTCCGGTTCCGATGATGAATATCGTAAACGGTGGATGCCACGCACTGTCTTCTGGGCTGGATGTACAGGAATTTATGATTATGCCGGTAGGAGCACCTTCCTTTAAAGAATGTCTCAGATGGTGTGCGGAAGTATTCCATGCACTGGCTTCTATTTTAAAGGACAGAGGACTTGCCACATCCGTTGGGGATGAGGGTGGTTTTGCACCGGCACTGAAATCGGATGAGGAAGCAATCGAGACCATTCTTGAGGCAGTAAAGAAAGCCGGATATGAGCCGGGGAAGGACTTTAAGATTGCAATGGATGCCGCTTCTTCCGAGTGGAAGACAGGAAAGAAGGGCGAGTACAAACTGCCAAAGGCCGGAACTGTATATACTTCTGAACAGCTGATTGATCATTGGAAAAAGCTTGTGGAGAAATATCCGATCATTTCCATAGAGGATGCACTGGATGAAGAGGACTGGGAAGGATGGCAGAAGCTTACCGCCGAGCTGGGGGACAAAGTACAGCTTGTCGGTGATGACCTTTTCGTTACCAATACCGAGCGTCTGGCAAAGGGAATCAGCCTTGGCTGCGGAAATTCCATTTTGATTAAGTTAAACCAGATCGGTTCCGTTTCTGAGACATTAGAGGCAATCAAGATGGCACACAAAGCCGGATACACAGCCATTTCTTCTCACCGTTCCGGAGAGACAGAAGATACTACAATTGCAGATTTAGCTGTTGCATTAAATACCTGTCAGATCAAGACTGGAGCTCCGAGCAGAACAGAGCGTGTGGCAAAATACAACCAGTTACTCCGTATCGAAGAAGAACTTGGTGCAGCAGCTGTTTATCCGGGTATGGGAGCATTTAACGTACAGAAGTAGTATCCGGATATTATAATTGACAATATCAAATTTTTGTTTTACATACTTCAATTTTTTCTTCTTATTTGAGAGAGACCGTAAGGTCTCTCTCATTTTGTGCATGTATCCGAAAAAAGCAGAAAAAATTTAAAAAGTGCAAAACATTGACGATACAGGCATAAGAAACTATAATAGGGACAGAAACAAAAGAGGGAGGGAATTGTTTGTGAAAAAGAAGGGTAACATTTCTATTAAAGCAAAATTACTTGGAATTATTATTCCGGTAGTAATTGCGATTATACTGATTCTGGTGTTTACCGCATATCATGTATCATCCGGAATTATCGAGAGTTATTCCAAAAATTTACTGGAATCTTCGGTAAACAGTCAGGCATCAAAAATTGAGGCATGGCTTGAGGAAAATCTGGCTTCCATGCAGATGGCAAAGACCATGATTGAAAAATTGCACCCGGATGAGGCGCAGCTGCAGACTATTTTGGATGCATCCTGCGAATACAGTGAAAATTATCCGGATGGTCTTTTCCTTGCAGATGCCAATGGCAGCTTTTTAAAAGGTACAGACTCCAAAAAGCAGGAGCCAAATCCGAAGGAAAGTATGTGGTATCAGGAAGGTATGACAAGAGTGAATATGGCGGTCGGATCTGCACATCAGAATCCGGACGGAACGAATGTTGTCAGTGCATCCGGACTTTTGAATGATGGTTCAGATACCGTGCGTGTAATTGCAGCCGATATGACACTGGACCGTATTTCCGTGATTGTAAATTCTTTTATCGAAATGCACGATGCAGAGGCATTTCTTGTGGACAAGGACAGCAGCGTGATCCTTGCAAGCAGGGATTCCGATCTGATTTCCAAGACACTGGGGGCAGACGGACAGAGTGCGTTTTATAAAGATGTGGAGAAAAAGGTTTCCGGCAAATCGTATGATTTCTGTACACTTGATGGAAATATGACAGTATTTAAGGAAGTAAACGGAACCAACTGGCTGCTGGTTTCCTATGTTCCTACGAATGTTGTACTTGCGGATCTGGTAGGATTGCGGAATCTTATGATCATTTTCAGCATTATTTCGATCCTTGTATTGTGTGTTTTGATCGAACGTGTGACGCATGTGGTGATTCGTCCGGTGAAGGAGATGACAAGGGTAATTACCAGCATGGCATCCGGTGACTTTACCGTATCCATGAAGGTGAAAGGAAATGATGAGATTGCTGTGATGGGGCGCAGCGTGGAACATTTTATTGCATCAATGAAGGAAATGATCCGGCAGATGGGACATGTCTCCGACCGTCTGGAAAAACAGGCGGGATCAAGCAAGAATGTTTCGGGTGAAATGAATTCTGCTGCAAATATCCAGTCACAGTCCATGACGGAACTGAATGCAACGGTTGATCAGCTGTCGGTTTCCGTCAATGAAATTGCACAGAACGCAACCCAGCTTGCCGGTGTTGTTGCGGATACCAAAGAGGACAGCGATAAAGTAGAAGATAAGATGCGTACCACTGTGGAAGTATCAGAAAAAGGAAAAGCCGATATGGAGAGCGTTGGAAATGCGCTTCATAATATCGAAATTTCCATACATAACCTCGAAGAAGCGGTTGATAAAGTGGGTACGGCTTCCGGAGAAATCGTAGATATTATAAAACTGATCGGGGATATTGCAGAGGAAACCAACCTGCTCTCCTTAAATGCATCGATTGAAGCAGCGCGTGCAGGGGAAGCCGGACGTGGATTTGCGGTAGTTGCCTCACAGATTGGGGTACTTGCAAAAAACAGTGCGGATTCGGTAGCGCATATTACATCACTCATCAATGAAATTAACGGACTTGTGGATGATGCCGTCAAACAGGCCGGAAGCAGTGCAAGCGATATCGAAAGCAGCGCGGATCTGATCCATACAGCGGTGGATACATTTGACCAGATTTTCCAGAATATCCAGGAAACCAGCCATCTGATAGAGGGTGTGGTAGAAAAAATCAACCAGGTGGATCAGGTGGCAACCAATGTTGCCGCAATTTCCGAAGAACAGGCGGCAAGTTCGGATGAAATTCTTGCCACTTCGGAATCCATGCTCCAGCAGGCAAAGAGTATTTCCAAGAATAGTGAACAGGTCGAAGAGGAAGCCGGAAATCTGGCAGAATCTGCAGACCAGCTGGCGGATCAGGTCAAGCAGTTTCAGATATAGGGAGGGTAAAAGGTCATGAAGAAAGGAATCAGTTGTATGATATGCGCCCTGCTTCTTGTGGGCTGCATGGCAGGATGCGGCAGTACCGGAGGCAAATCCGGCAGCGGAAACGGAATCAAAATCATGATGTCGTTGTCACAGGGAGATGATTTCCGCAACACGATTGTGGAACAGGCAAAAAAGACGGCACAGGAAAAAGGTGCAACACTGGATGTCTATGATGAGGATGGTTCCCTGGAGAGTCAGGTGGAACATATCAAACAGGCAGCAAAAGAAAAATACGATGTGATTTTATGTGGACCGGTTAATGCAGATACCGCGCTGGAACTGGAATCACTTGCAGACGGAATTCCTGTTATCTTTTATAACAGTTGTCCGGATGCATCGTATCTGGAGGCCGGAAAATATATGTATGTAGGTTCCGATGAAAATGTAGCGGGAAAGTATCAGGCAGAGTATATTCTTGATAAGTTTTCTTCTTCGGATGAAATCAATGTGGCAATCTTCAAGGGACCAAAGAACCATTCGGCAACGAAAGGACGTACAGGTGCATTGAAGGATACATTGAATGCGTCCGGCAAGAAAATCAATTATGTATTTGAAGATAATGCAGACTGGGATCAGGCAACGGCACAGAAGATGTTTGAACTTTTCTTAAAGACTGGACAGTCCTGTGATGTTGTGGCATGTAACAACGATTCCATGGCGATGGGAATTGTCGATGCATGCAAAGAGGCAGGAATAAACGGCATGCCGATTCTCGGAATTGATGCAACAGCCGGCGGATGTGCGGCAATCGAGTCTGGAGATATGGCGTTTACCGTGTATCAGTCAGGCACCGGACAGGGAAAAATGGCTATAGAAACAGCAATTGCAGTTGTAAACGGTTCGGATGTGACAAAACTCGAAGGAGCAACCAAAGATGGACTGTATGTATGGGTTCCATTTGAAAAAGTGGACAGCAGCAATGTAAAAGACTACGAATAGACTTGAAAAAGCACCGCTGTTTTGGGATAATAAAAAAAGTTGAACAAAAGGCAGGTGCAGATATGGAAAATAGGATAGAAATTACGGACTTTTTGGCACCGGAGCTGGATGTGTACGCGCGGCTGACCGAAAATCAGCTGCTGAACCGTGCGCATCCGGAAGAAGGAATGTTTATTGCCGAAAGTCCCAAGGTGATTGAGCGGGCACTGGATGCGGGATGCATACCGGTGTCTTTGCTTATGGAAACAAAACATGTTCAGGGAGAAGCAAAAGAAATGATCGAAAGATGCGGGGATATTCCGGTGTATACGGCAGAATTTGATGTGCTGACAAAGCTGACCGGTTTTGCCCTGACCAGAGGGGCACTTTGTGCCATGTACCGGCCGAAGCTGCAGGAACCGGAGGAGATTTGTGCCAAAGCCAGACGCATTGCAGTACTCGAAAACGTGGTAAATCCAACCAACGTCGGTGCTATTTTCCGTTCGGCGGCTGCGCTTCATATGGATGCGGTGCTTCTGACGCCGGGATGCAGTGATCCGCTGTACCGGCGCGCCATCCGGGTGAGCATGGGAACCGTATTTCAGATTCCGTGGACATACCTGCAGACGGAAAATGGAGTAAAAAATCCACCCAGTCAGGCGGCAGGAGCAGATATTGGACATCTGCACCGAATGGGATTTCGTGTGGCAGCCATGGCACTTTCCGGGGATTCGGTTGGAATTGATGATCCGGCACTTGCTGCGGAAGAAAAGCTGGCTGTCGTGCTTGGCACGGAAGGGGATGGTCTGGCAGGACATACGATTGCGGACTGCGATTATACGGTCTGTATTCCGATGTCGCATGGCGTGGATTCACTCAATGTAGCGGCGGCAAGTGCCGTGGCATTCTGGCAGCTAGGGAGAAATAATTGTACAATTAAGCATTAATGTGGTACACTATATATTGTTTTTATTAGCTTACAATACTTTTCAAAGGAGAAATATATATCATGAAACTCGGCATTGTCGGACTCCCAAACGTGGGAAAAAGTACATTATTCAACTCACTGACCAAAGCAGGTGCACTGTCTGCGAACTATCCGTTTGCGACCATCGATCCAAACGTAGGAATCGTTTCGGTTCCGGATGAGAGAATCGTAAAGCTCGGTGAACTTTATCATACAAAAAAGGTGACACCTGCCACAATCGAATTTGTTGATATTGCAGGACTTGTAAAGGGTGCCAGCAAGGGAGAGGGACTCGGAAACCAGTTCCTTGCCAATATCAGGGAGGTCGATGCGATTGTACATGTAGTGCGCTGTTTCGAGGATACCAATATTATCCACGTCGACGGTTCCATTGATCCGGCGCGTGATATTGAGACCATCAATCTGGAACTGATCTTTTCGGATATTGAGATTCTCGACAGAAGAATTGCAAAGATTGCCAAGCAGGCAAGAATGGATAAGACGCTTGCGAAAGAGCTTGAACTTGTAGAGGCGGTAAAAGCACATCTTGAAGAGGGCAGGATGGCAAGAACATTTGAAGTGCCGGATGATGATGATGCCCAGATCTGGTTTAAAGGATACAACCTTCTTACTGCAAAACCTGTTATATACGCAGCAAACGTGGCAGAGGATGATCTTGCAGATGACGGAGCATCGAATCCGCACGTTGCGAAAGTCAGAGAGATGGCGAAAGAAGAAGGCGCAGAAGTATTCGTAATCTGTGCGCAGATAGAGCAGGAACTTGCAGAGCTTGATGAGGATGAGAAAAAAGAATATCTTGAGGATCTCGGTGTTGAGTCAAGCGGACTTGACAAGCTTGTAGCTGCAAGCTATTCACTTCTTGGACTGATATCATTCCTCACTGCCGGGGAAGATGAGTGTCGTGCATGGACGATCAAAAAAGGCACAAAAGCTCCACAGGCAGCAGGAAAGATCCACACGGATTTTGAACGTGGATTTATCAAGGCTGAGGTTGTAAACT
>OHUN01001360.1_pt1 | contig 10783 bp, 7 predicted proteins | sample 1579211 | NCBI WGS metagenome assembly OHUN01 (sample SAMEA3879560, study PRJEB24766) | human gut metagenome | biome: human-associated habitat; feature: feces | place: USA | collected 1985/1987
AATACCTGCTGACCACCCAGAATCTCCGCTTCGTCCATGTGGACATGACCTTCTTCATCGCGGGCCTTGTGGTCATCGTGGGCATCATCATCGCCTACATCGTCATCAAGAAACGCTATTGGTTCTGGTAACTCTCTGGATCTCAGATAAAAAGGAAAGCCTCCCCAGCCAGGGAGGCTTTCCTTTTTTGTTCTATTTACTCCACCGTCACGCTCTTTGCCAGATTGCGGGGCTTATCGACGTCACAGCCGCGCAGGACGGCCATATAGTAGGCGAACAGCTGCAGCGGCACGATGAGCTGCAGGGGCATCAGCAGCTCGTCGTAGTCGTCCAGACGTACCACATAGTCTGCCACGCCCTCCGGGACAACAACGTCCTTCGTCGTGAAGAGGATGACCCGCGCACCGCGGCTCTTGGTCTCTTTGGCGTTGGAGATGGTCTTTTCGTACACCTGCTTCTGGGTGGCCAGCGCGATGACCGGCACACCGTCGGTGATGAGGCTGATGGTGCCGTGCTTCAGCTCGCCGGAGGCGTAGGCCTCAGAGTGGATATAGCTGATCTCCTTGAGCTTCAGGCTCCCCTCCAGCGACAGGGCGTAGTCCAGATTCCGACCGATGAAGAACACATCCTCTCGGCCGGCGCAGCGCTTGGCGATGTCGTGGATGTGCTCCGCCTGCTCCAGAATACGCTCCATCTGCTCCGGCAGCTTTTCGATGCCTCGAACCATAGCGCTGTACACCTCGTGATCCAGCGTCCCCATGACCTGACTGAAATACAGTCCCAGCAGATTCAGCACCGCCATCTGGGTGCTGTATGCCTTGGTGGTGGCAACGGCAATTTCCGGCCCGGCCCAGGTGTACAGGGTTGCATCGGCCTCACGCGCAATGGAAGAGCCCACCACGTTCACAATGCCGATGGTGCGCACGCCGCGCTCCTTACATTCGCGCAGGGCAGCCAGGGTATCGGCGGTTTCGCCGCTCTGGCTGATAATGACCGCCATGGAATCCGGCTCCAGCACGGGGTCACGGTAGCGGAACTCGCTGGCCACATCCACCTCCACCGGCAGGCGGGCCAGGCTTTCAAACACATAGCGTGCCGCAACGCCCACATGGTAGGCGGAGCCGCAGCCAATGATATAGATGCGGCGCACATTTTTGATGGCTTCTTCATCCAGGCCCAGCTCGCTCAGATCAATGCGGCCATCCTTGATGCGGGGGCTGAGGGTATCCCGCACAGCGGTGGGCTGTTCGTGGATCTCCTTCATCATAAAGTGCTCGTAACCGCCTTTTTCGGCGGCTTCGGCATCCCACTCGATGGTGCTGGCTTCTTTTTCAACTGGTTCTTTATCAATGTTGAAAAACTCAATACTGTCCGGGGTCAGGCGGGCGATTTCCAGGTTATCAATATAATACACCGTGCGGGTATATTTCAGCAGAGCCGGAACGTCCGATGCGATCAGGCTGCCGTTTTCGGCCTTGCCGACAATCAACGGGCTGTCTTTCCGCACTGCGTATACCACGCCGGGCTGGTCTGCAAACAGGATGCCCAGCGCATAGGAACCACGCACATGCATCATCATGCGGGTGATGGCATCCAGGCTGTCCCCCGCTGAAACGCCGGTGTAATAATAGTCCAGCAGCTGGGCCACTACCTCGGTATCCGTCTGGGATGCAAAAGTAAAGCCCTTGTTGATCAGGCGGGTTTTCAGTTCCTGGTAATTTTCAATAATGCCGTTATGCACAACTGCAATTTTCTGGTCGCGGCTGTAATGCGGGTGTGCGTTTACCACGCTGGGTTCGCCGTGGGTTGCCCAGCGGGTATGCCCGATGCCGCAGCAGCCCTGCACGGCTTTGCCTTCATCGGTCATTTCGCTCAGCACGCGCAGGCGTCCCTTGGCCTTGACCACTTCAATTTTGCCGGTGGCGTTCTGCACAGCAAGGCCGGCAGAATCATACCCGCGGTATTCCAGCTTAGAAAGCCCATCCAGCAGGATCGGCGCAGCCTGTGCGCTGCCGGTAAAGCCTACAATTCCACACATACATTTGGCCCCCTTGGTTAATGGATTGGGTGTATTTCATGTTATTTTACGTTCGGTTTGTTTGTAATTTGTAAACGGCTCGGTATTTTTGTTGCAGCCCGGCCAACATGAGGTAGGCGAACAATATTTATTAAGTATATGCTATTTGCCGCAATAAGTCTACCCCCCACATAACAATATGACAAAGATTGTGCATGAATTTTGTGGGATATGTATACAAAGGAGGGACATAGCGGGATGTTTCAGCGGCGTATGGGGCGGCATAGCCTGCTGGGGGTAAGGCAGGGTTACTGGCTCCGACCGTTCGCCGCCTGTTCGGCGGCGTGAGAACAGAGGAACAGCCTCGCTCAGCGCTCCGGCTGTTTTTTGCATCGCGCTTCGCGCGATTGCGCGGCATAGCCTGCTCGTGGTGGGGCAGGGTTGCGGGCTCCAACCATTCGCCGCCTGTTCGGCGGCGGGAGGGCAGAGGAACAGCCTCGCTCGGCGCTCCGGCTGTTTTTTGCATCGCGCTTTGCGCGATTGCGCGGCATAGCCGCGCAGGCAAAAAAAACGGCAGCCGTCAAGGGCAACGGCTGCCGGGCGCCATGCTCCCTTTCCGGTTTCTTACACCATAAGACTCCCTGCGGGAAGTATTTGCGCAATAAATATCATACCATGGTTTTGCCCGTTACGCAAGTATAAAAAGCAAGGATAGGCCCGATCGGCGCCCATTTCCCATTTTTCCTGAATATTCTTAAGTTTTCATGTGGTATTTTCGTCGTTTGTTAAGTCGTTTTTTCATTTTCTGCTTCAACATCCTATTCAAAAATTGCGGCTCCGGCCACTGTTGTGTGCCCTGCAGCGTGAAATTCACAAAAAATTCAGACAGCATCTCTTCCTTATTGCCCCAATAATATGTTACACTATTATCATATTAAGATTGAGTTAAGATTGGAGGCTATCCGTGTGCTACGTTCCCGCTTACAATTACGGGAAAAGCTGAAAGAAAAACTGGTGGAAGCACTGCAGGCTGTTTTGCCTATTGTTGCTATCGTGCTGGTTCTCAGTTTTTTCATCGCACCCCTATCCCCCAGTGTGCTGCTGTGTTTTCTGCTTGGGGCGGTCATGATTATTTTTGGCATGATGTTCTTTACCCTTGGCGCCGAGATGAGCATGACCCCCATGGGCGAACGGGTTGGTTCCGCCATGACCAAAAGCCGCAGCTTGCCCAAAATGATTGTGATCGGCTTTATTCTCGGTTTCATCATTACCATATCGGAGCCGGATTTGCAGGTACTGGCCAACCAGGTGCCGTCGGTGCCCAATCTGGTGTTGATCCTTTCGGTTGCCGCCGGTGTGGGGGCTTTCCTTGTTATCGCGCTGCTGCGTATGCTGTTCAGTATGGCGCTGCCGCCGCTGCTGGTAACACTGTACGCCATTGTATTTATGCTGGCCGCCTTTGTTCCCAAAGATTTCCTTGCTGTGGCGTTTGACTCTGGCGGCGTGACCACCGGGCCCATGACGGTACCGTTCATCATGGCGCTCGGCGTGGGCATTTCCGCAATCCGCAGTGACCGCCACGCCGCGGATGACTCCTTTGGCCTGGTTGCCCTGTGTTCCATCGGTCCCATCCTGGCCGTGCTGATTTTGGGCATCGCCTACAGCCCCGGCGAAAGCAGCTACACCGCCGCGTTCCTGCCGGATATTCAGGACTCGGTGGAGCTGTGGGACCTCTTCATGGTGGGGCTGCCCGCTTATTTTAAAGAGATCGCGCTTTCACTTTTGCCCATCATGGTCTTTTTTGGCGTTTATCAGTTTGCCGTCCTGCACATGAGCCGCAAAGCGCTGGGCAAAATTCTGGTCGGCCTGTTTTATACTTATATCGGGCTGGTTCTGTTTTTGACCGGTGCTAATGTGGGCTTTATGCCTGCCGGCAACTATCTGGGCCAGGTTCTGGCTGCCCTGCCCTACCGCTGGGTACTGATCCCCCTTGGTATGCTGATTGGCTATTTCATCGTCAAGGCCGAGCCCGCCGTGTATGTGCTGAACAAGCAGGTGGAGGAAGTGACCGATGGTTCCATTTCCGCCAAGGCAATGGGGACCAGCCTTTCCATCGGCGTAGCCCTCTCCGTTGGGTTGGCCATGCTGCGGGTGCTGACCGGCATTTCCATCTTGTGGATGCTGGTACCGGGTTACGGCATCGCCATCGGGCTTTCTTTCTTCGTTCCCAAAATTTTTACCGCCATCGCGTTTGACTCCGGCGGCGTGGCTTCCGGCCCCATGACGGCAACGTTTCTTCTGCCGCTGGCCCAGGGTGCCTGCCTGGCTGTGGGCGGCAACATTGTAACGGATGCGTTTGGCGTGGTGGCCATGGTTGCCATGACCCCGCTGATTACTATCCAGATTCTTGGCATGACTTACCAGCTCAAGCAGCGCCATGCTTCCCGCACGCAGCAGGCTTATGTGGATGCCTTTGCCAGCCTGCCCGAAGACGCTATTATTGAGCTGTAACGGAGGGATATTTGAATGAGCCAGCTTTCCTGGATGATTACCATTACTGACCGCAAAAAAGCGCCGGATTTTGTGGCGCTGTACCAGCAACAGAACATACATGTAAGCCTGACCACTGTTGGAGCCGGAACCGCCGTGAGCGAAACGCTGAACTATCTTGGGCTGGAGCGCACCGAAAAAGCCGTAATTTTTACCACCGTTACCGATTCCCGCTGGAAAGCGGTAAAGCGGCAGCTGGAGCACACGATGAACATTGATGTACCCGGCACCGGCATTGCGTTTACCATCCCTGTCAGCAGCATTGGCGGCAAGCGCGCGCTGCAATTTTTGACCGAAGACCAGGATTTCCAGATTGGGGAGGAAACCACCTTGAAAGATACCAAGTACGAGCTGTTGATTGTGATTGCCAACCAGGGATACAGCGGCCTGATTATGGATGCGGCCCGCAGCGAAAACGCAGGCGGCGGAACCGTCATCCACGCCAAGGGTACCGGGATGGAACGTGCCGAGCAGTTTTTGGGCGTTTCTCTCGCTGCCGAAAAGGAGATGGTGCTGATCGTGATCAAGCGCGAGGATAAGAACCGCATCATGCGCGCCATCATGGATCAGGCGGGCACCGCCAGCAAGGCACGGTCAGTCATCCTTTCCCTGCCCGTCACCTCCACCGCCGGCCTGCGCCTGTTGGAAGACGAAGAGCCGGAAGCGGGGATTGAGGAATAAACAAAGTCTTTTGTAATAAGTCTTTTTTGCCCTATTATTACGGTGTTATTTTTCTAGGGCAATACCGCATAATTCTAAGTGCCGATACGGCGAGCGAGGTGCGGCACTTAGAATTATGCGGTATTGCCCTAATTGAGATAACTCCTACCTCCTACTTCCTAACTTACGCTTGCAGTGCCTGCAATGCCGCCATCAGCGGGGGGATCAGCTGCTTTTTGCGGCTGACAACCCCGGGCAGCACAGCTTTGCCGTCCTTGGTTTCCACATGGAATGCGCTGCGCACAATTTCTTCCGCCTGCTGGCCGCAGAACAGCAGATCTGTGGCCTGGGCACGCATATCGGTGCACATAAAGAACACCATGGGCACACCGGCCTGGGCCAGTGCTTCCGGCAAAAATGGCGTGATGAGCGCTTCTGCCGCCGAGCGGGAGTTGGAGGTCATGTAAATAGCCTGGCCAACGCCGAACTTGGCATCGCCGCGGCTGAATACCTTAAAGTCAGAAAAGAACACATCGTCCGCCGTGCGGCCCGTCAAGTCGGCGCCGGCTTCAAACATCTGCTCCGCATAGGTGGGGATCTCCTCGCCCGCGATCCTAGCCAGCTTTTCGGCAATGTGCTGGTCAAGCGGCGTGGAGGTAGGCGAACGGAACATCAGCGTGTCCGACAGAATAGCGGAAAGCAGCAGGCCTGCAATCTGGGGTGGGATCTCTACACCGTGCTCTTCATACATGCGGCTGATGATAGTAGCGGTGCAGCCAACCGGCTCGTTACGGAAATACACCGGCCCGGCAGTTTCCAGTGCACCAAGACGGTGATGGTCGATGATCTCCAGAATCTCCGCCTGCTCCAGACCATCCACAGCCTGACCGCGCTCGTTGTGGTCCACCATAATGACCTGCTTGCGGTGCACGTTCAACAAATTACGGCGGCTGATGACACCGCAATACTTGCCATTGGCATCCAGGATGGGAAAATAGCGGTGGCGCACATTGGCCATGACCTTGCGGGCGTCTTCCACTGCAGTATTCACGCTGAATTCCAACAAGTTCTTGCTGCGCATAAAGTGGCGCACCGGGGCGGCGGTGGAAATCAGGCGGGCAGCGGCGTACGTATCAAACGGGGTGGTAATGACAATGCATCCTTTTTCCTGTGCGCGGGCCAAAATGGTACGCGGCACAGCAGAGCCGCAGCAGACAACAATGGCACCGGCGCCACAGTCAATGGCGCACATCTGCACTTCGTACCGGTTGGACACCAGCACAATATCGCCGGGGTTCACGGCACCATCCATAATTTCCGGGCTGGTGCCAATAAAAATGCGGCCGGAGGTAATGCAGGCATCGGGGTCGCCCAGCAGCATTTCGCCTTCCAGGGTGCTGAGCACGTTTTTGTAGCTCGTCTTGGATTTTGCCAGAACCTCAGTATCAAATAGGTCCATATTGGCATTGGCAATGTCCTTAACGGTGATCAGGCCCAGCAGTTCTTTATCCTCGTCAATGGCGCACAAGGTATCGATCTCGGTGTCGCGCATCATGCTCCATGCGGCGCGGATGCTCATTTCCTTATCAATGCCGGGCTGCTCGCGGATGTCGATGTCCTTCACCTGGGGGCTGACATCGGTACACAGGCGCGGCGGCTCCACCCCAAAATGCTTGAGCACAAAGGCGGTTTCGCGGTTGATCTGCCCGGCACGGCGGGCTTCGTACACAGCATCCCCCAGCTGGTTTTTCAGGTAGGTATAGGCCAGCGCAGAGCAGATAGAGTCTGTATCCGGGTTGCGGTGACCAATGATGTTGACCTTACGGCGTGTCTTTGGCATAGTTCTTCCCTTTCCCAATCAATTCAAGGGGTATATGCAGCGGCCTTTCCCCTCTTTTGGGTTATTTACCGCAAACCATGTTGTTGGTAGAATAACCAGAAAACCGCGCAATTCCCCACGATTATTTTTAATTATACCATAAGAAAAAACAATTTACGATTCTTGACAATTTCATCATGGTGCCGTACAATATAGTATAAGTGTGCTGCAGTTGGGATGTTAGCCCCTGCCGCAGCCTTTATTCGTGCACCAAACCCCAGATTTTGAAAGTATAAAGAGGTATCGTAGGTTATGATCCAAGAAAATCTTCGCAATATTGCCATTATCGCCCACGTTGACCATGGCAAGACCACCCTCGTGGATCAGATGCTGAAGCAGTCCGGCGCATTCCGCTCCAATCAGCAGGTTGCTGAGCGTGTGATGGACTCCGGCGCCATCGAGCGTGAACGCGGCATCACCATCCTGGCAAAGAACTGCTCCTGCGTCTATAACGGCGTCAAGATCAACATTGTTAACACCCCGGGCCACGCCGACTTTGGCGGCGAGGTAGAACGCGTGCTGAAAATGGTCAACGGCGTTCTGCTGCTGGTTGACGCAGCCGAAGGCTGCATGCCCCAGACCCGTTTTGTTCTGCAGAAAGCTTTGCAGCAAAATCTGTCCCTGGTCATTGCCGTCAACAAGATCGACCGTCCCGACGCCCGCATTAAGGAAGTTATTGACGAGATCCTGGAGCTGCTGATGGACCTGGGCGCTACCGACGAGCAGCTGGACAGCCCGATGGTGTTCTGCTCCGGCCGTAACGGCACCGCCAGCTATGATTGGACCCACCCCGAAAACGGCACCGACCTGAAGCCGCTGTTTGATACCATCCTGAAGTACGTTACCCCGCCGGAGGGTGAACCCGAAGCCCCGATGCAGATGCTGGTTTCCAGCGTGGACTACAACGACTTTGTGGGCCGCATGGGCGTTGGCCGCGTGCAGAACGGTATCATCAAGGTTGGCCAGGCTGTTCAGGTTTGCGACTGGCACAACCCCGACCTGCACATGACCGGCCGCATCACCAAGCTGTTTGACTTTAAGGCAAACGGCCGCGAGCCCATTGAGCAGGCCGCTGCCGGTGATATTGTTGCCTTTGCCGGTCTGCCCGATATTTCCATCGGCAACACCGTGTGCGATCCCAGCAAGGTTGAGCCGCTGCCCTTTGTTAAGATCAACGATCCTACCGTTGAGATGACCTTCTCCGTCAACGATTCCCCGTTTGCCGGCAAGGAAGGCAAGTACGTCACCAGCCGCCAGATCCGTGACCGCCTGCAGCGCGAGCTGCTGAAGGACGTTGCCCTGCGTGTGGAAGATTCCGCCACCAACGATTCCTTCCGCGTAATGGGCCGTGGCGAAATGCACCTGTCCATCCTGATTGAGACCATGCGCCGCGAAGGTTACGAGCTGCAGGTCAGCCCCCCGCATGTTCTGACCCATGAGGAGAACGGCAAGACCATGGAGCCCATGGAGCGCGTTGTGATTGACGTGCCGGAAACCTATCAGGGCAACGTTATGACCGCTCTGGGTGCCCGCAAGGCCATCCTGATGAACATGCAGATGATGAACAACCGTTCCCGTCTGGAGTTCCGTATGCCCAGCCGCGGCCTGTTTGGCTACCGCAGCCAGTTCCTGACCGACACCCACGGCGAAGGCATCATGAACACCATTTTTGATGGTTACGAAGAATGGTGCGGCCCCATTGCCACCCGTTCCAGCGGCTCCCTGATCAGCTTTGATACCGGCGATGCCGTCACTTACGGTCTGTTCAACGCCCAGCAGCGCGGCACCCTGATTGTGACCGCAGGCGAAAAGGTTTACGAGGGCGAAGTTGTTGGCTACACCCCGACCGGTGAGGACATCACCGTCAACGTGTGCAAGACCAAGCACCTGACCAACACCCGTGCATCCGGCAGTGACGATGCTCTGCGCCTGATCCCCGTGACCAAGTTCAGCCTGGAAGGCTGCCTGGAATTCCTGGCACCGGACGAGCTGCTGGAAGTTACTCCGGAGAACCTGCGCATCCGCAAGCGCATCCTGGACCACGACCTGCGCATGAAGGCCACCAGCAAAAAGAGCAAGGGTTGATGTTAAGTTTGCCTTTCCAGCCTTTTTGAAAAAAGGCTTCGGCGAAAAACTTTAATCGGCTTCGCATAGAATAATAAAGATCCCGGCATGATTTTGGAATGAAAATCGTGCCGGGATTTTTGGTTTTATTATATTATATTGGGATGTATATGCCCCCCGCCCAAAATAAGCAACGCATTCTTTCAAATGTTCCTCACCGGACAAACACTCCGGGGCAATGCAAGCATCGTCCCCTGCAAATATTTTTTAGGTGCACAGCAAACCATTTATGATTTTTCGTGGCGGGATAAGGGCATTTTTTTCCCCCCCTGACAGCATTTTATAGGCCAGCAGGGTCTTACAAAACGTGCCGTAATTATACCTTCACCTCGCACCGTTCCGGGATCTGGAAATGTGCAAAATAGGTTTCCTCTTTGGGGATCCATCTGGTTTTGAAATCTTCCAGCTTTTCCGGGGCGCGCGCGGCAAGGCGGCACAGCTGCTCGGCAGGCTCCACATCCACAAAGGCGTGCAAGGCGCAATAATTCCACAGGTCTGGGTGGCAGGAGTAGGAACCTTCCAACAAAATGATCGGCGTCTGGGGCAGCGGTACAGTGCCGGGGACAAGCGCCATCGTGCGGCAGTCAAACAGGCGGTAGCTCCCCTGCTGCCCGGCGCGCAGGGGTTCCAGCACCTCGGCAATCAGGCGTTCGCGGTCCAGGTTGCCGCCGGGCTCCGCCATGCGCTGGGGGGTGCGCTGGATCGGCTGCAAAAAGAAGTCATCCAAGTGCACCACACCCCAGCCGTATTGCCGGGCCATCTGGGCGGCAATGGTGGTTTTGCCCGCGGCGCAGCGGCCATCCAATGCAACCAGCAGCGGGCCGTCGGCTGGTTTGGGCAGAGCTTTGGCTGCCTGGGCCAGCGCTGCGGCAGCCTGGGCAGCAGTTTGCTGTTTGCCCCCGCGCGGCGGCACAGTGCAATGATAGGCAATGCGGGAAGTTCCATCCGCCAGTGTAATATTGCCGCAGCGCACAAAGCCATTTTTCTCCAGCAGGTGCTGCATTACTTTGTTGTCCGCGTGGGTATCGGCGCGCAGGGGCAGGCCGCGGGCCGCGCACCAGGCAAAGCAGATTGCCGCCGCCCCATGCACCCGCCCGGCCGATGCCATGCGGTGGATGGTGGCATAGGGAGCATCATCCGGCCAGCCACCATCATAGATTTCGGCATAAGTCGGTTCCGGGCCGGGAATGTAACAGAACGTTGCCTCCGGGCGGGCATTACCCTCCAGAACATAGCAGACGCCGCGGGCGATCTGCTGCTGCATCAGCTCTGCGCCGGGGTAGGTAGCGGGCCATTGGGTGGGGTTGCCGGTCTGTGCCATAAAAGCGCGGGCATGGGCAAATATTTCAAGCAGCGCAGGCAAATCACCCGGCTGCGCGGGACGGATGTTCATGCAAAAATGCTCCTTTTGTTTGGTTCCTTCATTATAGCCTATCCCCCAGTTTGGGGCAAGTGGCAGCGTATAGAACGCACCCCCGCCGCGGAGTTGTGCATCCACGGCGGGGGTGTGAATTCTATGGCAACACCGCACAATTCCCGCCTTACGGCTTAAG
>OHUN01001376.1_pt1 | contig 10646 bp, 8 predicted proteins | sample 1579211 | NCBI WGS metagenome assembly OHUN01 (sample SAMEA3879560, study PRJEB24766) | human gut metagenome | biome: human-associated habitat; feature: feces | place: USA | collected 1985/1987
GGCTGTGGCGCTGAGCTGCAGCCCGGGCTTCACCTCTGAGCCGGTGGTAAGGTTGTAGATGGACTTTACCACCCGGCGGCCGCCCTGCTCCTTCGCCCGGATACGCACTTCGTCGCCGATCTGGATGCGCCCCAGGCAGTTGCCGTACAGGCAGAAGTCCGTCACCTCGCTGGGCACCCCGTCGGTGATGGGCTCCACCCGGACGGTGTATTCCAGCGTCTGGTGGGCGAACTGATACGGTTCCCCGCGCACCAGCGCATTGAACAGCTTGTGCGCCCGGCTGTAAAACACAGCCTGATGGTCCAGTTCCAGAACGCGGCCGGTGCAGGTGATGCCGCCCCGGCCATGCTGCACGAACACCGGCTCTGCTTGTGCCTGCGGCGGGCTGACAAGGGGCGAAAGCGGCAGGCTCACCCGGGGAGAGGCGGCAGGTGCCGTATCCTGCACCAGAACGCTGTGGCAGAAGGGGCAGCGGGTCTTGGTGTCGCCGAAGAAGAACTCCGAACGGCAGTCCGGGTTTGGACATCGTTTCATCGCGTTTCCTCCTTTCAGCCGAACCGCTTGCCGGTGGCAATGTACTCCTGCACACTGTCCGCCCACAGCCGGGATACCGACTGCATCTCGGTCAGGCTGGTAACAGGCGAATCCCAGCAGACCCAGTGGTTGCCGTCCGCATCGCTCCAGCGGTGGGTGGTGTGGCCATCGCTGGGGCGGCCACACAGGCTGGGCATCCGCAGGATGCAGGCCCGCCAGGTGTATGCGTGAAGGGTGCCATCGTAGACCCACTTGTAGTTGAACTGATACTCACGGTCTGCACGGCCATGGGCATCGTTGGCAAAGTAGATCATGGGGCCAGTCTCGCCGTGGGGGTCACGCCGGGTAGCTGCCGCCGAAGCCGCTGCCTGCTCCGGGTGCCGGTTGTTCTGATAGATCAGGTACCCCACTCTGCCCGCAGCCACCACAAAGATTGCCAAAAGCACCCAGCCAATAAGTTCTTCCATAAACGCTTCCTCCCAAAATAACTTCAATAAAGATAGGTCAGGCTCCGCAGAAATACCTTCATGTCGGTATAATCCAGAAACTTCAGTGTTCCAGCCTTCAGCCAGCTTTTCAGCAACCGGGAGGCTGCCGGGCAGCTGCAGGTGAGCCCTTTGTCGATGAAAAGTGCATAGCCCACCTGCTCCTTCTCGAAGCCGATCCGTCCACAGGGGCGGCTGAACGATGAAGGAAAGGTGCACTTCTCGTAGACATGGCACCGATCATCGTTCAGGGACTGCTTGAGCATCTCGTACTGCGCATCGGTTCCCAAAACAAACTCCTTCACAGGCATTTCTCCTTTCTGGCTGCACATTTGCTGTGCTTTGGTCCCAGTATAAAATTTATCCCGGCTGCTTTGAACTAACCGCTGGTTTACACCGCACAAAAAAGAAAAACGGCCCACAGACAGGTTGGCCACCCTGTCTGCAGGCCGCTGTGCTCAAAGCCGCCGTAAGGCGCTTCGCGATCATCTCCTTTCGTTATTATCTGTCAGACGAATGACCAAGCGAGTTCCGACACCAGATGCCCATCATGGATCAGCATATTGAGCTGCCTTCCATCCTCGCGAGGCCAGATGGCCTTCTGATCCTGTTCGATCAGAACATCGACCCTTTCCCCATTCTCCAGAAGCAGAGTCACCTTCTGCCAGCCCTCTGACGGGTCACTCTGCTGTTCATCCCGGTGGAAGCCGCCGCCGGGCAGACTCGTCTGCTGCTCGCCGCCATGGAAGCCGCCGCCGGGCAGCTGGTTACGGACGTTCATCGCTTCGTTCTTCATCTTCGTTTCCTCCTTGGTGTTGTAGGTGTGGATGCGGACCATTTCTGCGTTTGCCATAGGGCAAAATCCTCCGTTTTGTGTGACCGCTGGGCTTGGCACCCCGGGTTGGGTGCCAGACCGGCGGAAGTGTATCTTTCAGCATAAGACTTGTGAAGCCTTATGTTGTTTGTATTATAAGCCTCCTGCGCCGGGAAAGGAATCAACCGCTGGTTTACAGGGCTTTTTTCCAGCCACCGGTTTACGGCACAAAAAGCTCTCAGGTGTCGAAGCGGATGGTGCGGGTATCCAGCCCTGCCCAGTCCACCTGCAGGTGGCGCAGGTCGCCGGTGCCGCCGCACATCTTGCAGGGCTTTGCACCGAACTCGGGCCGATCCGGGTGCTGGGGCACCCAGAGCGTCTCGTCCATGTAGGCAAAGCGCCCGGCGTCCCCGCCCAGCACCTGATCGAACAACTGGATGCCCAGCTGTTCCTTGAGGTCCGGGGCAAGGCGGATCCACACGAAGTTGCGGTCTTTCACCGCGTCCAGCATCGTATTGAAGGGGCTGCCGGGAGCCTCGTGGTACAGCAGGAGCATCAGGGCCAGATACCCCTTTGTAGCGTTCATCCGCTCGGTGGCGAAGATGGGGCAGGCCGAGGAGTCCACGTCGTTCTGGTAGCCCTGTTCGTATTGCTCGAACCGGCTGCGCAGCAAACAACGGGGGCAGCTTTCCGTTACGCCGGGATAAACGAAGATCAGCTCCGCAGCCAAACCATGTGCGTACATCATGGCTGCCAGATACGGCATGCCGTACTTCAGCGCCAGCATGGAAGAGCGTTTCTGGGCTGCGAAGTTATCAGTGCAGCCAAGGATCAGGTAATCGGTGGCCTTGTGCCCGGGGAAGCGGTCGAGGTATGCCTTGAACGCTTCATCGCTCATGGCATCGTCCAGCGCACGCGGGATGCAGAGCACCTGTGCGTCCGGGTTGATATCGCGGATGCGGTCGCGGATCACCTCGACCTTTTTGCGGCCCATCTCGGAGATGAACACGGCCTGCGTCGCTACGTTGGAGGGGCTGACGATGTCCGGGTCCATGAGGATGAAGTTGCGCAAGCCCGAGCGGGCGCAGTTTTCCAAGAAACTGCGTGCCCCGCCTACGCCAATGCAGACCACCACTTTCTGCTCCAGCACCTTCTGAGGGTAGAGCGAACGCACCTTGCCGAAGTAATCCGGGGTCTGTGCGGGGGCCTTGGCTGCAGGGTCTTCGGCAGGCGTTTCAGGCTGCTCCTGTGCTTCCAGCGAAGTGCGGTATTCGTCCATCTCCGCCACAGAGTATTCCCTGTGCCACGGGGCAAACGTGCACAGCGCATAGCGGCTGCCGCTTTCCGCCCGCAGCACATGATCCAGATCCACGGTCAGAGCATCGCCCTTGAGGTGCACGATGTAGAAATACAGCGTGAACAGCCCCTTGCGGGCAGGCCGAAGGATGGGCAGATAGAAGAAGTCCTGCTCAAAGAAGCGCAGATGGATCAGCGCCGTGGAGATATCGTGGTAGGAGGGGCGGATGCAGCCGCGGGGGTGGCTGTGGTAGATGCCGGTAACGCGGTAGCCTTTCTCGGCCCAGTCGTGGAACACCTTTGTCATGGAATCCACATCGTAGTAGAAGGTGCCCGGCGTGTTGCGGGAGAGGGTATCGAAGTGGCACAGGTCCACCAGCGCCGTGTCTCCGGTGCTGCCCATCATGCCGCCGGTCTCGGGGGCGTAGCGGCCCACATTGCTGCGGAAGTCCGCCAGCACCTGGCGGGAAAAGCGGACCGTAGGCTCCGCCGGTTTTTCCGGGCAGGGCAGCTGGTTCTGGCTCTCCCGCACGGGGTCGCTTGCCAGCTGGCGGGTCAGACGGTCGGCAGAGCTGCACGCAAGGCTGCGCACCGCGGCAGCACCGGCTTCAATGTTTGCAAAGAACTCGTTACGCATGGTATTTTCCTCTCTTTTAAGCAAGATCAAACTTGATCTCGCGCAGTGAACCGCTGAGGGCCGCCGACTTCCCAGCCAGAACCTCCTGCGGGTGGCTCAGCTGCAGGTGCAGCAGCTGCCGGCCCACCGTTGCCCGAACGTTCCCGGCGCGGGTGCGGGCACCGTAAGCCGTATCGAAGTCCAGGAACTCGTTGAGCAGTGCCGGGTCGATGGAGCGCAGCTTGATGTCGTAATTCGCCAGCTCCTGACGAATAAACTTGATCACGATGCGCGCATTGGCCTCGGGGCTAAGCTCCTGGTAGACGATGTAGTTGGCGATCTTGCCGCTGATCTCGGGCCGGTGGCAGTATTTGGTGAAGGCATCGCGGCAGATCTCTGTGCGCTCGAAGTCACCGGCTGCCCGGTACTTGTCCATGGGGATGGGGAGATTCGAGGTGAAGATCAGGATGCAGCGGCTGAGGTCGATGGCGGGGGAATTGTCCGCCATGCCCAGCTTGCCGGTGTCAATGGCTTCCATCAGCCCTTCCACCACCTTCGGGTCGCTCTTCTCGATCTCGTCGATGACGATGATCTGGTACGGGTTCTGCCGCACGGGGTCCAGCACAGTGGGCTGGCCGTGGCCGACGTAGCCCGGAGGCGCGCCGAAAAAGCGGTTCACGGTGTGGGAGCTTGCAAACTCGCTGCCCGCGACCTCGATGCAGCCGTACTCGGTGCCGTAGATCTCGGTCAGTATCTTCGCAAGCGATTTTGCGGTCTCTGATTTGCCTGTTGCTGTGGGGCCAAGCAGCATCACGGTGAGGATCTTCTCCTTCTTCTGCATTTTGTGCACCGCCACCAGCTCCGCGATGTTGTTCAGGGCATCATCCTGTCCAAAGACATGCTTCTTGAGCGGACCGCTGATCTTTTCCGGGTCCACAAGTTGGGGCTGCTCCCGCTTTTCCCGCTGCTCCAGCACCGCTGCCATGTCCACCACATCGTCCTCCGAAGGCGTTTCCTCTGCCACAGGGGGCGCTGCCGGCGCTCTGTCAGGCTCCGCACCAGCGGAAGGGGCCGCTGCACCAAACAGGGGCTGCAGCGCATACAGGAACTCGACCATATCCTGCATGCAGACAAAGCGTACCTCGCCCTGCTCCAGCAGGCTGCAGAACTTCGCATCCTGCACCGTGGTCTTGATGCCGTAGTCGATGTAGAGGATATAGACGCTGCTGTTCTTTTCAAAGCCCAGCCGCGCCGTGCCCGGCGTACAGCCGGGCGGCAGCACGCAGTGCTCAAACACATGGCAGCGGCCATCGGCCAGCAGTGCTTCCAGCCAGTCGAACTGTGCAGCCGTGCCAAAGACAAATTCTTTCATTGCTAAGCTCCTTTCAGCCGAAGAAGGCACCGATCAGTGCCAGAACGATTGCAATGGCGACCACCCAGCACACCACGGTGGCCACCGAGTAAGCCACCGGGAGAATGAAGAACCCTCCGATCAGGAATGCGCAGGACACGCCAATGCTGCCCGAGATGGTGCGGCAGGTGCAGATCTTCCATGCGGCCACGCCGATGTAGACCAGTACCAGCGCAATGGTGGTGAACTCAATGAAGCTGCTCATAAAGCATCCTCCTTTCAGGCTGCATCGCGCTCGCCGTCAAAGCGGCGGGCAGGCACTGCTTCCAGCAGCTCGTCGGCAGCTTTTGCTGCGCCCAGCTCGTACTGGCACACATACTCGATCTGTGCAGGCAGACGCTGGAACAGTTTGTTCAGCAAAAAGTTGCTGTGGTCCGCACGGGAAGTGTAGAGCTGACCGAGGGTGATGCTGTGGGTCATGCAGGTGTCTTCATCGCAGACCAGACGGCCGTTCGCTTCAAAGAAGCGGTAGACCGTGGCTGCGTATTTCTTCATGCTGAGCAGGTAGGCGGTCTCCTTGCTGCCAGCAGGCTGGTAGTAGAAGTTGTGTGCGCCAACATACCGCACCGGTCTTCCGGGTCTCTTTGCCAGCGGTGCACGCACGGTGACACAGAGGATGCGGTCTTTATCATTCTTGCAATTGATTTTTTGCATGGTAGTTCCTCCTTGCGTTTCCAGCTTGTATGCGGCTTTGTTTCGGCTGTCTTGCGACCCCGCCGTGATCATGGTCAAAGTATACTGCCGATGCCAAAAAAGCACTATATACCAGCGGTTAACCCCGTGCAAAGCACTCTGCAACGCAAAAAACGCCGCAGGCATGAAACCTGCGGCGTTCAATAGAAGATCATAATAAAAAACGACGGGCTGATCCCCGTCTGCGGCCTCCCTTGCGGACTGCCGGTAAGTACAGATCAGCTCGTCGAGCGTGCAGCCGTACAGCTCCCGCAGGAACACCAGGTGCGACAGAGTTGGCAGTTTTTTGCCGCTCTCCCACATGCTGATGCTCACCCGGGAAGCCGGGTCGCCTCCATCCGTCAGAATGCCCGAGAGCCCTTCCTGCGTCAGGTGGTTGGCGTTGCGGTACTGCTTCAGCCTTGCGCCAGTTGCAGCAGGGTCCACCCCCATAAGCCATGCGGTTGCATAATTCACGGTAAGTTTGTTTTCCATGATCTTTCCTCCTGATCGTTTTTGACGTGTGAGCCTTGCGGCTCCGAGAAAAAAATCACGCTGCGATCAATGGAAGGATCAACCCTGTTCAACTATCTATAGTCTAGCAGATACAAGATGCCCTTGTCAAGAAAAAAACAGACCCTGTATACTAGTGGTTTACTGATATGTACCCCCAATACTGGGTGTCCAGTATTGGGGGTACATATCGAAACACTGTCACTCTTTTTCTTGTTTACAGTTCTCCCAGAATCTTCAAAAACTCATCAAACCGATAAGCACCTTCCAGATGGAGGTCTTTATTCTGGAACACCATATAATAGCGATACTGGCTCCCGGCTGCATTCTGCCATGCACGGCCCAGTTTGATCTTCTCACGGGACTCGGCATTTTCCAACTGGTCGCCCTTGGTTTCCACCAGCAGCACTTTTCCGCTGTTGGTCATCACGATAAAGTCCGGGTAATGGTTGCGGAAAGCGTTCAGGCAGAACGCATTTCGTCCGCTGGTGGGATTGCGGTGCCACCAGCGCACACTGTCAATGCCAGTCAGTGCCATTGCCATATCGTACTCGAAATTATCGTCCAGCTCACACTCCTGCTTATACAGGCTCTTGGTCAGGAAGGAAGCCTTGCCGGACAGGGTGATAAGGGGAGTCAGCTTAAACCGGGGTTCGGTGACGATCTTGCCCACCTCCAGCCAGTTGTAAAAGTTCTCCCTTGCGGTCTCCTCTTGCAGCTTGATGATGTAATCGCATATTTTATTGGCGAAGTTGACGGGCATCTGTTCCAGCGCATCCAACTGGTCTTGGTTCATGCCGTCAATGATGTAATCCACATAACGCTGCAACTCCGTATCGTCCACAGCGTTCAGCTTCTTCTGGCGGCTCAAGGTGGTGTGGATGATGTTGCGGCACAGTTTCAACCGGTTCTCGCTCGGCATCAGAGGGAACTGCTGCCCGATAAACTGCTGATACTGGGATTCCATTTTGGATGCACGGGGCGTACCATCGCCGTCCAGATCGACCTGTGCCAGATTGTTGTCCAGATGGTCGAAGTCGATGTCGCTGGGCTTGCCCTTCAGGGTGAAGTTGCTCAGAAGATTCTCCTTGGTCAACTCCTGCGTATCACTGGGCATCAGGATGCTCTGGGGGATCTTCAGGCAGAATTTGGGCAGGATGAGTTGTTCGATCTCGTCTGCAAACTCTGCTTTGACCTTTGCCTGTCCAACCATTTTCTGCGCCTCCTGCGGTAAGTCGCTGGCGGGGTCGTTCTTGTGCTGCTGCAAGGCAGCTTCAAAGGCAACGATTTCCTTTCCAGCCTGCGCCAGAATGTCCTGCACTGCCGGGGCAATCTTCTGGGGTTCGGTGGTGGGGTTGATGCACACCGGGTCCAGCCGCACCGTGTCCGGGTTATCAAAAATATCCTGCGGCTCTTCCGCAGGTGCCGGGGGCGTGACGTTAAAGGTGGTCTGCTGTGCCGTGGGCAGCGGTGCCGGAGCAGGAGCTTCCTCCTGTGCCCGGTAGTCCTGATCGGTAAAGCCTGCGTTGTTCAAGCCCTTTACAATGCCGTCCAGCGTGTGCTTGAAGTCCGCAGAGGAGGTCAGCACATAGGACATATTCAAAGCCGGGACCGGGTGCTTCCGGGTGTAGGGCAGGCGCAGGATGCGCCCAACGATCTGCTCCACATCCACCTGACTGGTGCGGTTTGCCAGCGATGCAAGGATGTAGGCAAAGGGGCAGTCCCAGCCCTCCTTCAATGCGTTGACGGTGATGATGAATCGTATGGGGCAGTTGGGCGAAAGCAGATCTGCATTTTTCAGCTCGTTGATGTCGGCGGTCTTAATGGCAATCTGCTCTGCCGGAATGCCGTTTTTTACAAGGATGGTGCGGATCTTTTCAAAAGTGGCAGCGTCCTCTTTGCCCTTGGGCTGTGCCTGAAACAGCACGATGGGGCGAATGTAGCAGCCGCCGTTGCGGTATTCTGCCATAGCCTGCGCTTCCAGAATGCTCTGCATCTGGACGGCGTTGTTCAGCACATCCAACTGGTTATTGCGGTTCATTACGAACACCGGCAGCTTGACCATATTTTCCTGACGCAGATGAATGGCATCCACAATGGAGATCAGGTTGCTTTCCTTGGTGGGAGTAGCGGTCAAGTCCAGCACAAAACGGGGGTTGAAGTCCCGGAGCATCTGCTTGCTCAGGGTACTGCGGGCATGGTGACTCTCATCCACGATCACCACCGGACGAAGCTGGTTGATGATCTGCAGCAGGGCGGTGGGGTCGGCATCCTCCACCGGGTGGGTGGGAGTGCCCAGAGCCTGCGCCAACTGCGCCAGACTGCTGTTCTCCTGCCGTGCCTTGAGCTGTTCTTTTTTGCCCCGGAAGGAATCGTAGGACAACACCAGAATAGAAAGCTGCTCGGTAATGGCAGAGATGTTGAACCGTGTGGCAGACAGTAACTGATCTTTGGTGTAGATCTCCACCCGGCTGTTGAACGCCACATCAATTTTCTGGCGGTAGGGGTGCGCCGGGTTCCGCAGGGCAGAAATGGTCTGGGTGAGGATGGCATCCGACGGCACCAACCAGACCACCACACGCTGCTGCATCACGCCCAGTGCATGGAAGATCGGCTCAATGGCGTTGGCGGCAAGGAAGGTCTTGCCGCCGCCAGTGGGCACTTTCAGGCAGACATTTGCCACGCCCGGCAAAAGATCCTGATACCGGGGCATTCCGCCCGGTCCCACCGGAACGTGCTTTTCTTCCCACAGACGACGGTAGGCGGTTTCGATGCTGCCTGTCTGCATCAAAATCTCAAGATACCGTTCAAGGTCACGGATCACGGCTCTTTGATAATTTTTCAATTCCATTTTTGCCGTCCTCCTTACACCCGCACAATATCACGGGGAATCTTTTTGAACGTAATGCCAAGCTGCTGCAACTCCTGTTCGCTCAGGGTGCAGCGGTCGGCGTAAATGATGTAGCCCTCTGCCTTTTCCGGGATGGTTGCCACAAAGTCGTAGTTCAGCACACAGACCTTCTGGGGATCGTAGAAGAAATAGTAGGCGGTGCTGTTGTTCTCGCCAAGGAAATAAGGATTGCTGTTCTTGTGGTCAGGCAGTGGCTTTTTGGTTTCGGTATACCAGATGTAGTCTCTGATCTTCTCGGTGCCCACCTTTTCGTTCAGGTTGCCGCTGGGCAGCAGCAGCGGTTCGCCCAGTTCATAATAACTAAAATTGCCGCTGGTGCCCTCCACGGCGTTCTTGCCCTCGCCATAGCCCTTGATGACCCGCTTGACACGCTCGGCGGTGATGGTATCTGCATAATCGCCCATCTCCACCAGAATGAATTTGCGGTGTCCGCCATCTGCTTTGTTCATGTTCAGCACCGCATGGGCTGTGGTGCCGGAACCTGCAAAAGAATCGAGGATGATGGAATCAGGTGAGGACGCAATTTGAACAATGCGTTGCACAAGGCGAACAGGCTTTGGATAATCAAAAACTGCTAAATCATCAAAGATTTTACCGATTTCTCTGGTTGCTTCTTGCGAGTGTCCAACGCCTTTGTTATCCCACCACGTCCAAATATTTTTTCCCTCACGCTCTGATAGGTATGTTTTTCTTCTCGGAAAGCCATTACCATCAGTTCCGAACCAAATTCGCCCTTCATCGCGTTGCCGGATAAATTCACTTTCAATATTTTTCCAACACTTTCCCTTTGGAGGAACATACCGTGCGCCTCCGGGTGTTATGATTTCATAAAGTTGATTAGGGCGTATTCCTTGTGCTGTAAAGTCGCTGGATGTCCAAGGGCCACGAGGGTCATTATCAGGATTTTTATATCCTGCTGCATCTTCATCGCTAAGAGCAACTTTATTGATTGCCTCAGAAAGATGCGTAATATCTTGACAATAAGCGCAGACATACTCATGGGCGGTGCTTACTAGCTTGCGCATATCCGGCGAGGTTCTTTTCTGCCAGACAAATTGCGCCAAGAAGTTTTTTTCTCCGAAGATTTCATTACAAATCATACGAAGCATAATTTGTTCCCGATCGTCAATGCTGATAAAGATCACGCCATCGTCAGCCAACAGCTTTTGCAGCAGCATCAGCCGGGGATACATCATGCAGAGCCACTTGTCATGGCGTGTCAAATCCTCGCCTTCTTTACCAACGACTTCGCCCAACCACTTTTGAATATGCGGATCATTGACATTATCGTTATAAACCCAGCCTTCATTCCCTGTGTTGTACGGAGGATCAATGTAAATCATCTTGATTTTGCCGAGATAGGTTTCCTGCAAGAGCTTCAGCACTTCCAGATT
>OHUN01001382.1_pt1 | contig 10627 bp, 8 predicted proteins | sample 1579211 | NCBI WGS metagenome assembly OHUN01 (sample SAMEA3879560, study PRJEB24766) | human gut metagenome | biome: human-associated habitat; feature: feces | place: USA | collected 1985/1987
CCAAGTGCGCTACAAGACCGGATTGGTTTCCAAGCTGGATGTGTCTCAAGCCAAGTCCGTATATTACAGTACCAAAGCCTCCATCCCACAACTGGAGGCAGGCATCAACCAATACATCACGACGCTCGCAATCTTACTCGGTACTTACCCCCAGCATATCCGCCCCATATTGGAGAAGCCCAGCAAACTGCCCGACTATATGGAACCCATAGGCATCGGTGTTCCTGCCGACCTGCTGCTCCGCCGCCCCGATATACGGCAAGCCGAACGCCAAGTCAACGCGCAGGCGGCAACACTCGGCGCATCTCAAAGTGACTGGCTGCCGCAAGTGTTCCTAAAAGGTTCCATCGGCTATTCCTCCCATGACTTGAAGGACTTGACTAAACGGAACAGTATGACGTTTGAAATTGCTCCAAGCATCAGCTGGACCTTATTCAGCGGTACCAAACTGGTGAATGCCACCCGTCTGGCACGTGCCCAGCTCGATGAATCCATTCACCAGTTCAACCAGACAGTGCTTACCGCCGTGCAGGAAACGGATAATGCCATGAACTCCTATCGCAACTCCATCCAACAGATTGTTGCCATGCGCGAAGTATGCAACCAGGGAGAAGAAACTCTGAAACTCTCCCTCGATTTGTACAAACAAGGACTTACTCCCTTCCAGAACGTACTGGACGCACTACGCTCACTCCTGACATACGAAAATCAGCTGGTGCAGGCACAAGGCAGCTCCTTGCTGCATCTGATAGCCTTATACCAGGCATTGGGAGGTGGATATGAAATGAATCAGAAATAAGAATATAAACTAAACCGAACCGTATATGAAAAATCAAATGTACATCACCCTGCTCATCCTGCCATTGCTGGCAACGGGATGCGGGGGAAGGAAAGAAACGGCACAAACGATGCCCGTTCCCGAGATAAGCGTGGCCCGTCCGACAGTGCAGAACATTACGCTGACGAAAGAATATCCGGGCTACCTGACTTCTGAAAAGACCGTAGACCTGGTAGGCAGAGTCAGCGGAACCTTACAGACCATCGCTTACGCTCCCGGCAGCCGGGTACGCCAGGGACAAGTACTTTTTGTCATCGAACCGACAGTCTATCAAGACAATGTGCGGCAGGCAGAAGCAGAACTCAACACTGCCCGCGCCAACCTGGAATACGCCCAAAACAACTACACACGTATGCAGGAAGCCGTGAAAAGCGATGCTGTAAGCCGTATACAAGTGCTACAAGCACAATCCAACGTGGCAACTTCGCAGGCTGCAGTGAGCAATGCGGAAGCAGCCCTGAACACAGCACGCACCAATCTGAGCTACTGCACCGTCCGTGCTCCCTTCGACGGCACCGTAAGCCGTAACCTGGTGGATGCCGGAGGCTATGTAGGCGGCAGCGTGCAGCCCGTCACATTGGCAACCATCTACAAAGACGACCATTTGTACACCTACTTCAATGTGGCAGACAACCAATGGCTCTCCATGCTGATGCAGCAGGGAGACAGTATCCCCCGGCAAGTGAGTGTCAGCCTGGGTAAAGACGAACTCCTCACTTATCCCGCACAGCTGGACTATCTTTCGCCCAACGTAGACTTGAACACCGGAACTTTGAACATCCGCGCCCGTCTCGACAACCCTAAAGGACTGTTGAAAAGCGGCCTCTACGTCAGCATCACCTTGCCCTACGGAGAGCAACAGCAGGCTATCCTGCTGCCAGACGCCTCCATCGGTACCGACCAGTTGGGGAAATACATATACGTAGTCAACGATTCGAATATAGTGCGCTACCGCCATATAGAAACCGGACAACTGATAGGGGACAGCCTGCGCCAGATAAGGGCAGGCATCACTCCCCGGGAGCGCTACGTCACCAAAGCACTGATGAAGGTAAGGGATGGAATGAAAGTACATCCCATTGACAACTAATATGAATTGATTAATACCAAAGCCTATGTTTTCAAAATTCTTCATAGACCGTCCTATCTTTGCTACCGTATTGGCGCTGCTCATCGTCGTAGCAGGACTGGTCACACTGGGCATCCTGCCCATTGCCCAATATCCGGACATCACACCACCCACCGTGCAGGTCAGTGCCGTATATCCCGGAGCCAATGCGCAGACGGTAGCACAAACCGTCGGCATTCCCATCGAGCAGCAAGTCAACGGAGTGGACGGAATGCTTTATATGTCCTCCAACTCCAGCTCATCGGGCGCTTACTCTCTTACCATTACTTTTGCCGTAGGCACAGACATTGATATGGCTACCGTGCAGGTCCAGAACCGGGTAAGCGTGGCCCAGTCGTCACTACCTACTCCCGTTGTGGTGCAAGGCGTCACTGTACAGAAACAGTCATCGAACATCGTGATGTTCCTCACGATGACGTCGGACAGCAAAGACTACGACGGACTTTACCTCAGCAACTATGCCAAGCTGAATCTCGTAGACCAGTTAACACGCGTGCCCGGTGTAGGCGCCGTCAATGTGATGGGAGCAGGGGACTACTCCATGCGTATCTGGCTCGACCCTGCCGCCATGCGCATCCGCTATCTTTCGCCGGCCGATGTATACCAAGCTATCCAATCACAGAATGTGGAGGTCAGCGCAGGTAACGTAGGGCAACCCATCGGCACAGACAATAAAAATGCCTATCAATACAGCCTGACCGTAAAAGGGCGCCTTACCTCACCCGAAGAGTTCGGCAACATTATCCTGCGTACCGAAACCGGAGGGAAGATACTCCGTCTGCGCGACGTGGCGCATATCGACCTGGGCTCGGCCTCTTACAGCGTAGTATCCCAACTGGACGGGAAACCCACCGCTGCCATCGCTATCTATCAGCAACCTGGCAGCAACTCGCTGGACGTTTCCAAAGGAGTAAAGGCAAAAATGCAGGAACTCTCGCAAAATTTCCCTGCAGGCATACAATACAATGTAACCCTGGACACTACGGATGTCATTCATGCTTCCATAGACGAAGTGATGGTGACGTTCCTTGAAACAACCCTGCTGGTAGTTCTCGTCATCTTCCTGTTCCTGCAGAACTGGCGGGCGGTCGTCATTCCCTGCATCACTATTCCGGTATCACTCATCGGCACACTGGCCGTCATGTCCTTGTTCGGCTTCTCCATCAATACGCTGACACTATTCGGACTGATACTTGCCGTGGCCATCGTGGTGGATGATGCCATTGTGGTGGTGGAGAACTCCACGCGTCTGCTGGACACGGGGCGCTACACCTCCCGCCAGGCTGTGACCGAAGCGATGGGAGAGATTACCGGACCCATTGTCGGGGTAGTGCTGGTGCTGCTTGCCGTATTTATCCCGACAACACTCGTCAGCGGCATATCAGGACAACTGTATAAACAGTTTGCCTTGACCATTGCAGCCAGCACCGTACTTAGCGGATTCAACTCACTGACCCTTACTCCGGCACTCTGTGCCTTGATGCTGCAACCTACCCGGCCTTCCAAAAATCCCCTATATCGGGGGTTCAACCATCTGTACGACAAGACACAAGGAGTCTACGACCGGATAGTGGAGTACCTGCTCCAACGCCCTGTCGCTTCCATCGTTTCATATGCGGTTTTCACATTGATTGCTGTCCTGCTGTTTGTCAAATGGCCGTCCACATTTGTTCCGGAAGAAGATGACGGCTATTTCCTCGCAGTGGTACAACTTCCCCCTGCATCGAGCCTGGAGCGCACCCAAGCCGTAGGAAAGCAGATAAATAAGATTCTCGATTCTTACCCCGAAATAAAGGACTACATCGGCATATCCGGCTTCTCCGTGATGGGAGGTGGAGAGCAAAGCAATGCGGCCACTTACTTCATCGTACTGAAAAACTGGAATGAACGCAAGGGAAAGGAACATACGGCTGAAGCCGTAGTACAGCGCTTCAATATGGAAGTATATGGCATCCAGGAAGCAGAGATATTTGCCATGGTCCCGCCTGCCATCCCCGGACTGGGAGCTACCGGAGGCCTGCAACTCCAATTGGAAGACCGCCACAACCTCGGCGCCACCGAGATGCAGCGTGCTGTAGAGACCTTGATGGAGCATTACCGCAATTATCCGGCACTGGCATCGGTCAGCAGCCAGTACCAAGCCAATGTACCGCAATATTTTTTGAATATAGACCGCGACAAGGTACAGTTGATGGGTATCCCGCTGAACAGTGTATTCACCGCCTTGGGTTACTATATGGGGGAGGCCTACGTCAACGACTATGTACAGTTCGGACACATCTACCAAGTGAAATTGGGGGCGGGCGACCGTGCCCAGCGTGTCATCGACGATGTTCTGAAATTGAGCGTTCCCAATGCATCGGGAGAAATGGTACCTTTCTCTTCCTTCACCCGGGTGGAAGAGCAGTTAGGCATGGACCAGATAAACAGATATAACATGTACTCCACAGCAGCCGTGACCTGCAATGTGGCTCCGGGCAGTAGTTCGGGAGAGGGTATCCGGCAAATGGAAAGTCTAATCAAAGAGCATCTCGGAGACGAGTTCGGCTATGAATGGACTTCGGTAGCCTATCAGGAGACGCAGGCGGGAACCACGACGACTGTCGTATTCGTCATGGCACTGCTGGTTGCCTTCCTTGTACTCGCCGCACAATACGAAAGCTGGACCAGTCCGGTAGCTGCCGTAATGGGACTTCCGGTTGCACTGCTCGGTGCCATGCTGGGATGCTATGTCATGGGGACTCCGGTCAGCATCTACACACAAATTGGAATCATTCTGCTTGTCGCCTTGTCTGCCAAAAACGGTATTCTGATTGTGGAGTTTGCACGTGACTTTCGTGCACAAGGCAATTCAATCCGCGATGCGGCATTCCAGGCCGGACATATCCGCCTGCGACCTATTCTGATGACATCGCTTGCATTCGTATTCGGGGTTATGCCGCTGCTTTTTGCAACCGGAGCAGGGGCGGGAAGCCGTATTGCACTGGGAGCCGCCGTAGTGTTCGGTATGGCACTGAATACCTTGCTTGCCACGGTCTATATTCCTAATTTCTACGAATTGATGCAGAAGTTGCAGGAGAAGTTCAGTAAGAAACAATAGGGAGGATGAGCTACAAGTTATGGATTATGGGTTATAAGCTATCACACTTATAGCCCATAATCCATAACTCATTTTTGCAACTTGCTGCTAAAAGTTGTATCTTTGCGTGCGAATTGCCTCTTAAAGAAATTGAAGTTATGAAAGCATATTTCATCGCCATACTTACCTTATTCACTTGTATAGCTACCGTCGTCCGGGCGCAGCAAATGTCTGAACTTGAAAACCGGATTGACAGTCTGCTCAATGGCAAGAAAGCCACCGTTGGTATAGCCGTATGGACAGACAAAGGAGACATGCTCCGGTATAACGACCATGTACACTTCCCCTTGCTCAGTGTATTCAAATTCCATGTGGCACTGGCCGTACTGGACAAGATGGATAAGCAAAGCATCAGTCTGGACAGCATTGTTTCCATAAAGGCATCCCAAATGCCGCCCAATACCTACAGCCCCCTGCGGAAGAAGTTTCCCGACCAGGATTTCACGATTACGCTTAGGGAACTGATGCAATACAGCATTTCCCAAAGCGACAACAATGCCTGCGACATCTTGATAGAATATGCAGGAGGCATCAAACATATCAATGACTATATCTGCCGGTTGAGTATCGACTCCTTCAACCTCTCGGAAACAGAAGACGGCATGCACTCCAGCTTCGAGGCTGTATACCGCAACTGGAGTACTCCTTCCGCTATGGTCCGACTACTGAGAACGGCTGATGAAAAAGAGTTGTTCTCCAACAAGGAGCTGAAAGACTTCTTGTGGCAGACCATGATAGATACTGAAACCGGTGCCAACAAACTGAAAGGTATGTTGCCAGCCAAAACCGTGGTAGGACACAAGACCGGCTCTTCCGACCGCAATGCCGACGGTATGAAAACTGCAGATAATGATGCCGGCCTCGTTATCCTTCCCGACGGCCGGAAATACTACATTGCCGCCTTCGTCATGGACTCATACGAGACGGATGAGGACAATGCGAACATCATCGCCCGCATATCACGCATGGTATATGATGCGATGAGATGAGAGAGGCAAGGGGGCTATTGGTAGCTCCTCCTATAAGTTTTGATACTCGGGTATATCCTGCAGAAAAGTATAGCTGTTGTGCTCGTAATCTATGCGGCAACAATAATGCTGAAGCCCGTTGCTGACAATCAGATAATCCACTTTCAGCACCATGTTGTAGCGGGTAATCTGGTCGAAAACCTTTTGGGTGATTTCTATTTCAGGCGCCTTGTATTCCACAATCATCCGGGCGGTAAGGTCGCGTCGATAGAGCACTGTATCACAGCGTTTCTTTGTACCGTTCAGCTGTACCTGCACCTCATTTGCCATAAGCGCCTGCGGATACCCCTTGTGAGCAAGAAGAAAGTGGACGAAGTGCTGCCGCACCCATTCTTCAGGGGTCAAGGCGACATAACGACGACGGATTACATCGAAAATAACATTTTTTCCGTTCCTTGCGGCAATTTTAGCATCGAATGCTGGTAGGTTTAACGATAACATTTACTACATTTGTAAGTTAAATAATGGTTCCCGTCTTTTGGGAACACAAATTTAATGAAATCTTATGAAAACAAAAGAAGAAATCGTAGCCAATTGGCTGCCCCGTTACACAAAGCGTAACCTGGAGGATTTTGGAGAGTACATTCTGTTGACCAACTTCAACAAGTACGTAGAGATTTTCGCAGAAAAGTTCAATGTTCCCATTCTCGGTAAAGATGCCAACATGATATCTGCCAGTGCAGAAGGAATGACCATCATTAATTTTGGTATGGGAAGTCCTAATGCCGCCATTATCATGGACTTGCTGAGTGCTATCAAGCCCAAGGCATGTCTGTTTCTGGGTAAGTGCGGCGGTATAGACAAGAAAAATAGAATAGGGGACCTCATCCTTCCCATTGCCGCCATCCGTGGCGAGGGTACCTCCAACGACTACTTCCCACCTGAAGTCCCGTCACTCCCGGCATTTATGCTGCAACGTGCCGTTTCTTCTGCCATCCGCGATTATGCCCGTGACTACTGGACCGGTACCGTATACACCACCAACCGCCGCATTTGGGAACATGACGAGGAATTCAAAGAATATCTGAAGAAAACCCGTGCCATGGCTGTCGATATGGAAACGGCAACCCTATTCAGCTGCGGTTTTGCCAATCATATTCCCACGGGAGCTCTTCTGCTGGTTTCAGACCAACCGATGATTCCGGAAGGTGTAAAAACCGATAAAAGCGACAATCTGGTGACCCAGAATTATGTAAAGGAGCATGTTGAAATCGGCATCGCATCCTTGCGCATGATTATTGATGAAAAGAAAACCGTAAAACACTTGAAGTTCGACTGGTAATCCGTTACGGGACATCCCTCGTATAGCACTTACTTTATTATATGGCAAAACAAGAAACAACCTGTGATGATATTCTAAAAGAGTTGAGAGCCAAGCAATACCGCCCCGTCTACTATCTCATGGGCGAGGAATCGTATTACATAGACCTCATCTCCGACTATATTGTAGACAACGTTCTCACTGACACCGAAAAGGAATTCAACCTGACCGTAGTCTACGGTGCAGATGTCGATATAGCCACTGTCATCAATGCGGCCAAGCGCTATCCGATGATGTCCGAACGCCAGGTCGTAGTCGTAAAGGAAGCGCAGGCCATCCGCAACATGGAGGAGCTTTCATACTACCTGCAAAAACCGTTGAACTCCACCATTCTTGTTCTATGCCACAAACATGGGGTGCTGGACAGAAGAAAGAAGCTGGCGGCCGAAATAGAGAAGGTGGGAGTTCTATTCGAATCCAAGAAGGTGAAGGATGCCCAGTTACCGGCATTCATCACCTCATACATGAAGCGCAAAGGTGTAGACTTGGATCCTAAAGCCACCTCCATGCTTGCCGATTTCGTAGGTACGGACCTCAGCCGCCTTACAGGAGAACTGGAAAAACTGATTATAACTCTTCCAAAAGGTCAGACACGCGTCACCCCCGAACAGATAGAACGTAACATCGGAATCAGTAAGGATTATAATAACTTTGAACTTCGCAGTGCCATTGTAGAAAAAGACATACTAAAGGCCAATAAAATAATAAAATATTTTGAAGAAAATCCGAAAACAAACCCTATCCAGATGACTTTATCTTTACTTTTCGGCTTCTTCTCCAACTTGATGTTGGCTTATTATGCACCCGAAAAGACGGAGCAGGGTATTGCCAGTTTCATAGGATTAAAGACTCCCTGGCAGTCGCGCGAATACCTAAGTGCCATGCGCCGTTACAGCGGAGTAAAGACCATGCAGATAATCGGAGAAATTCGATATGCAGATGCCAAATCCAAAGGAGTAGGAAATTCCTCCCTAAGCGATGGAGATATCCTCCGGGAATTGGTCTTTAAGATTCTACATTAACTTCCATACAGCATCCTTTTCCATAAAAGGGGAAAAGCATAAAACAGACTGATTTAATATCATTATGTCATTTTTAGGGGGATTTATCCCCCTTTTTTCTATTTCGGTCCTTAGCATAGACAGTAAAATAGGAGATAATAATCATATTTACAGCAAATTACGTTCATTTATAAGCTCTGAGAATCGTGTTTTTATAACGAATCGACCAATTATACAGAAATAAAGCAAGGATTTAAGTCTTGAAGACTAGAAAATAAATAAAGCATCTTATTTTCTTATTTATGTCACATCTTTTCTCCTTTAGTAAAAAGAAGAGATGGAGCAATTCAGCTTTAAATCGTCATATATGAAATCTGTTACACTTTTCAAGAGTACAATAGTTGTAATACACAACTAGGATAATTGACTATTGTGAATTTAATACATTACATAAATATCTATATGACGGGTGTATTATAACATATGTAATATTATACTTGAAAACACAAATATAATAAGTAATATTTAATATCGCAAACTGATGGTTTACAAAAATAATAGAGTAGGGGTTAACCCATATAATTATAAGCAATAAATATGTATATATCAATTATATACGATAATTAATCAAATCATTAAATTATATATTATATAAAATGAGCCAATGCTTTTACGATCTTGTCCCGGCTGATCCCTTCGCGCGGGATGATCAGGATCGTGTCGTCTCCGGCAATCGAGCCGAGCACGCCTTCGGGAAGCGCCGAGTCGAGCGCAGCGGCAACGCTCGATGCCGAGCCGGGCTCCGCTGAATAATCGGGCAGGCGATATACATAATTTCCGTCCCCGTCATGTACTTTGATGACTTTCAGTTGCTTTATGTCGCGTGACAGGGTCGCTTGGGTAACCTGGAATCCGCTATTTTCCAACTGTTTAAGCAGCTCTTCCTGATTTCCTATTTTCTCTGTCTGTATAATGCGGCAGATGGCATCCAATCGTTCTTTTTTTGTACTCATACTTGTATATTTATGCAACAAGACTGCAAATATAAAGAGTATAATTGAATAATTATGCAAGTGTGCTTTCTTTTTTTGTATAAATCTTCATATTCTTTATCTCTTGAGCAAAAAGCCTTTACGAATTGTTTATTATGAAGAGAAATCATAATTTTGCAAATAGTATAGATAAAGGATAAAAAATGAAGAAGATTACAAGTTTATTCGTCGCCATGTTGCTGTTGCTAAGCAGTTGCGGAAGTGTCCCGTTGACCGGAAGAAAGCAGGTTTTGCTTGTTTCGGATCAGGAAGTGCTGTCGTCCAGCCTGACCCAATATTCTGATTATATGAAATCGGCTAAGAAATCATCATCGAAAGACGGTGCCGCTATGGTGACACGTGTTGGTAAAAAGATAGCGGCCGCTACTGAACAATATCTGAGAAACAACGGGTTGGAGAGCGAAATCAAGAATTTTGCATGGGAGTTTAACTTGGTGAACGATCCGCAGGTCAACGCGTTTTGCATGCCGGGGGGTAAAATCGTTGTCTATGAAGGACTGATGCAGTTGGTTTCGTCGGACGATGAATTGGCCGTCGTGGTCGGTCATGAAGTGGCGCATGCCGTAGCCAAACACAGCAACGAGCGTATGAGTCAGCAGTTGATGGCACAATACGGTGCGCAGATATTGGGGCAGGCGTTAAGTAATAAGTCGGCTGCTGTCCAGAAGATCGGTGCTTCCGTTTATGGCTTGGGCGCTCAATACGGTGTTATGTTGCCATTCTCACGCAAACACGAATCCGAGGCGGATTATATGGGACTGGTCTTTATGGCAATGGCCGGCTATAATCCCGCAGTTGCCGTCAACTTCTGGCAAAAAATGTCAGCCGGCAAATCCGGCTCCACTCCTGAATTTATGAGCACGCACCCCAGTGATGCCACCCGTATTAATGAGATTAAGCAGCATTTACCGGAGATAGAGAAGTACAGGGTAAAGAAATGATTTGTCACCATGATATGTCTTGTCCTGATTTAGATTGGCCATGCCTCCCCGTTTCACCTATATATATATTTAAGAGAAAAACAAGGACACTACAATATTAATTAATCAACAAATACACAGGTATTAACAGCATTACTACCACTCCTTTGCTTTTCGCCCTTAGTCGAAAAGGTTTTTG
>OHUN01001422.1_pt1 | contig 10341 bp, 8 predicted proteins | sample 1579211 | NCBI WGS metagenome assembly OHUN01 (sample SAMEA3879560, study PRJEB24766) | human gut metagenome | biome: human-associated habitat; feature: feces | place: USA | collected 1985/1987
GAAGGAACGATCATGAGTGGTTACATCGCCCCGCAGCAACCCATCCAACCCCAGCCTCCGCTGCAGCCGGTCTATCAGGAAGAGAAGGGACTGACTGTGTGCGGCATTGTCGGCGTGGTGTTCGGCGCGCTTGGCTTCGTGCTGAGCTTCATTCCGATTATCAACAACATTGCTGCGATTTTCGGTTTCATTGGCGTGATTCTTGCGATTGTGGCATTGGTCGGCACGTTCCGCGGTAAAAAGCGCGGCAAGGCATTGGCGATTGTCGCTGCGGTGCTGTCGGTGTTGGCCATCGTCATTACTCTGGCCATGCAGTCCGCAGCAAGCAAGGCCATAGACGAGGCCACCGGCGTGTCAAGCTCACAATCATCCGCAAAAGGCTCCGCAAAAAATCAGCCGAAGGGCGATCAGGATATGGAAGGCGATTTGAAGACCATGCATGTGAAAATCGTCTCCGCGGTACGTAGCAACAACGACTATAACAATCAGCCCACGGTGTTGGTCACATTCGAATGGACCAACAACACGGATAAAAACAATTCGTTTGCAATCCTCGCCAGCCCGCAAGTGTTCCAAAATGGGCAAGCTCTCGACACCGCCATTTACAGCGAGAACCCTGCCGGATACGATTCCAATTCTGATTTCGCCGAAGTCCAGCCCGGAGCCACCGGAACCGTGACGATTGGATATACCTTGAAAGACGATTCCGAAGTGACGGTCGACGTCACTGATTTGTTCGACCTGAACGATAGCGCGAAAGTGGTGCACAAGTTCACGGTCTGATTGCGCATTGGATATACGGTGCCGGTAGTTTCAGCTCGGCACCGTAAGACGTGGGCTCTCATGAAATAGTCAGAAAAGTACCGTACTGTGATGCGTAATCGAGTTAAGGAGCGATTATGACATTCGGTCAGCAGCCCCAAGGCAACAACGCCAATGGATTCAACGGCCAGCCGTATGGGCAGAACCAATACAATCCGAACCAGAATTCGTACGGGCAGTACAGCCAGAATCCGTACGGTCAGAACCAATACCAGTACGCGCCGCAGAACATGTATGCGCAGGGCGCTCCGGCGGCCACCATTCCGGCTCAGGCGACATACTCCTATGAGCGTGCCGAACATGCTTCCGTCACCCGTGCCTACGGTGAGATGACCATCGGCCTGCTCGTCACCGCGGCTGTGGCCATCCTCACCCAAGCCACCGGTGCCTACATCGCGCTCATCCAGTCGCTTGGCGTTATTGGCGCTTGGGCGCCGTTCGTCGTCGAAATCGTGATCGCCATCTATCTTGGCGCCCGCATTGAAAAGATCAAGCCGAGCACCGCACGCGTCATGTTCTACGTGTATGCCGCGATCATGGGCTTCTCGCTAAGCACCATTTTCATGGCGTATGATCTTGGCACCATCGGCATCTCCCTGGCGTTGTGCGCCGGCTTCTTCTTCGCGCTCACCATGCTGGGCATGACCACCAAGGTCAACATGCTCAAAGCCGGTCCGATTCTGCTGGTCGGCCTCATCGTGCTGATCGTCGCCGAAGTATTGCTTATGATCTTCGCTCCCGGACAGACCATGCTGATGGTTATCTCCGCCATCGGCCTCGTGCTGTTCGCCGGCATGACCGTCTACGACGCCCAGGCTACTCGCGCGCTGTTCGCCCAGTACGCAGGCCAGGGTGAGGACATGGTCAAGAAGGTCTCCATCATCTGCGCGCTGAACCTGTATCTGGACTTCATCAACATGTTCCTGTATATTCTCCAGCTCTTCGGCGATCGCGACTGAAAAATCCCGCGACGTCCTCTGCGCTGAACCCTCAAACAAAGCCTGACCAGAATATGGTCAGGCTTTTCTGTCGGCGAAAAACGTGCCATAGGGTAGTGGCTCATGCAGAGGAAAGAGATTGGCGGCATGGCCTGCCTTGTTCTGACGGCTATGATCTGGGGCTTCGCATTCGTATCCCAAGTGCAGGGCATGGCCTCCATGAGCCCCCTGTTCTTCGGGGCCACACGATTCACATTGGGCGCGCTGTCATTAATACCGTTGCTGTGGTTCCGCCGTCGAGGCATCGCCGAACAGGAACGCCGACGCCGTGAATCGAATGAGTGTCCAACCGTCACGCTTGGCAACGGTATAACCGTGGCCATGCCGAAATGCCTGGGCAATCCCGTGGTCGTCAGCGTCATCTGCGGCATCGTATTGTTCACCGCCAGCACCGTCCAACAATACGGCATCCTCTATTCCGGTTCCGCAGGCCGTTCCGGCTTCATCACGGCGCTCTACATCGTCATGACGCCGCTGCTCGCCTTCCTTATTCTGCGCCGCCGCGTGACCATGAACGTCATCGTCAGCGTTGCCATCGCCGTGGTCGGCTTCTATCTGCTGTGCATCACCGACGGATTCGGCTCGATCACCCTTGCCGACGTGGTGCTGTTGTCCACTGCGGTTCTATTCGCAGGCCATATTCTCGTCATCGACACGTTCGGACAGAAGATGGATCCGATTCTGCTGTCCTTCGGACAAATTTCCACCACTGCGCTGCTGAGCTGGATCGGCTCCCTATGCGAAGGCTCCATCGACTGGGCCGGCGCCATGCAAAGCTGGTTTCCCATCGTGTACGCCGGCATCGGCTCGGCCGGCGTGGCATACACGTTGCAGGTGGTCGGACAGCAGCTGGTGCCGCCGTCGCGCGCGGCCGTGATCATGTCGCTCGAATCGTTCTTCTCCGCGGTGGGCGGCGCGTTGCTGCTCGGCGAAGTCATGACCACACGAGCCTACATCGGCTGCGCGCTGATTTTCATCGGCACCGTGCTCGCACAGGTTCCGGTGAAAATACCACGATTGCTGCGTAAGCGCGAATAACGTTCGATATCGTCGAAAAATGGCGATTGACAGGCAATGATTTGTCCGTCAATCGCCATTTTCCGAAAACATCAGTCCGCCTGCGGCGCCTCACCCACACGCGGGGCGCTGTTGATGTCGCGATGGATGTTCTGCATCTGCGTCTCGATGTTCTGCAGGCTGCGCGCGCAATCCAACAGCGTCTGCGAATGCTCGGCAAGCTTCGCGTCCGGCAGATCCGTCTTATACCGCAGCGCATGCTCCAGGCTCGCCCAATAATCCATGGCGATGGTGCGTAGCTGAACCTCTACCGGCGTGTAGTGCGGTCCGGATGACAGGAACACCGGCACCGCGTAGATGACATGCAGCGAACGGTAACCGTTCTGCTTCGGGTTCTTGATGTAATCCTTGACACGCAGCACTTGGATGTCGCTTTGCGCGGACAGATAATTCGCCACGGAATACACGTCGTCGCGGTAGTTGCAGATCACGCGTACGCCCGCCACGTCGAACAGGTTGTCCTTGATGGCGTCGACGGTCAACGGCAGGTTGCGGCGCTGCAGCTTGCCGAGGATCGAGTTAAGCGATTTGAGACGGCGTTCCATATGGTGAATTGGATTATGGGAGAAGCGCACCTGGAATTCCGAGTCAAGAATCTCCAATTTGGTGCTGATCTCGTACATCGCACCCTCATACACCTGCATCTGGTCGATGAACTCGGTGATCTGTTCGGGGGAAAGGGATCCCTCGCCGACGTCGACGTTCTTCAGACGCATCTGCAATTCGGTGGTGTTAATTCGATTTTGCCTGTCAAGTATCACGGAAGAACAGTGTACCGCCTCGCTTTCCGCAAAACTGAACGTATGCTGTGTATCGAAGAGGGTCAATGCCCTGCGATTGCGCCGAGAACGGGGCGTTCCCGCGTTCCGAAACGCCTGTGCCGCCCTGCCGATAGCATGGTGCGTTATGAACGAAGACATGATGACCGAGGCGGAGCGCGCCTCGAAACTGGCCGAACCGGCGGCGAACGATACCCCCACGCGTGGCAAGGGCGTGTTCTACGTGCATACGCTCGGATGCCAGATGAATGTGCATGATTCCGAACGCATCGCCGGCGTGCTTGAGGCCGACGGCTACGTGCCCGCCACCGAGGAACAGTATCTCAACCATGACATCGACCTGATCGTCATGAACACCTGCGCGGTGCGCGAAAACGCCGCCGAACGCATGTACGGCACCATCGGACTGTGGGCCGAATTGAAGAGGGAACGCCCGAACCTGCAGATCGCGGTCGGCGGCTGCATGGCGCAGCTCGACCGTGAGAAGATCGCGAAAAAAGCCCCGTGGGTCGACGCCGTGTTCGGTACCAAGAACATCGGATCCCTGCCTCAGCTGCTCGACCAGGCCCGCATCGAAGGCCACGCGCAGGTGAAGGTGCAGGAGGAACTCAACTACTTCCCAAGCCAACTGCCAACTGACCGTGCGTCGAAGGTGTCGAGCTGGGTGGCCATCTCCGTAGGCTGCAACAACACCTGCACCTTCTGCATCGTGCCGACCACGCGCGGCAAGGAGACATCCTCGCCGAAATCCGCCAATGCGTGGACGAAGGCGCCAAGGAAGTCACGTTGCTGGGCCAGAATGTGAACTCCTTCGGCTACGGCATCGGCGACCGGTTTGCCTTCTCCAAGCTGCTGCGCGCGTGCGGCGAGATTGACGGTTTGGAACGCGTACGATTCACCTCGCCGCATCCTGCGGCCTTCACCGACGACGTGATCGCAGCAATGGCCGAGACGCCGAACGTCATGCACCAGCTGCATTTCCCGTTGCAGTCGGGTTCCGACAGGATTCTTCGTGCGATGCGCCGCTCCTACCGTTCCGCCAAGTTCCTCGACATTCTGCGCAAGATTCGCGAGGCCATGCCGGACGCGCAGATCTCCACCGACATCATCGTCGGCTTCCCCGGCGAAACGGAGGAGGACTTCCAGGAAACCCTGCGCGTGGTGGAGGAGGCGCGATTCGCTTCCGCGTTCACGTTCATCTACTCGCCGCGTCCCGGCACGCCGGCGGCTGAGATGGAGCAGGTTCCGCATGACGTGGTGCAGGACAGGTTCGAACGTCTTGTGGCGCTGCAGGAACGTATCACCGAAGAGAATCTCAAGACTTTCGAAGGCCGTGACGTCGAGGTGATGGTCACCGGCGCATCCGGCAAGAAGGATGCCGCCACCCATCGTGTTACTGGACGTGAGAAGACGGGCGTGCTGGTGCATGTCGGCGTGCCGGAAGGCGAGTCGATGCCGCAGGTGGGTGATTTCGTGACCGCCACCGTCACCCATGCGGGACGCCACAATCTCATCGCCGATCCGAATCCGGAAGCGGGGCAAACCTATGCCGTCCGCCACTGAAAGCAAGCCCGAAACCCGTAAGGTCGTGTCCATCGTCGGTCCCACTGCGTCCGGCAAGACGGGACTTGGCATCGCCATTGCCAAGGCGTTGGAGGCCAAGGGCGAGCAGGCGGAAATCGTCAACGCCGATGCCTACCAGATGTACAAGGGCATGGATATCGGCACCGCCAAGGCGAGTCCTGAGGAACAGGCCGAGGTCAGGCACCACCTGATCGACATCATCGAACCGGACGACGCCATGTCCGTGGCACGTTTCCAGGAGATCGCCCGCGCCAAAATCGCCGAACTGCAGGCCAGGGGAGTGCGCCCTATCCTCGTGGGCGGTTCCGGTCTGTACGCCCGTGCCGCCATCGACGACATTTCCTTTCCTGGCACTGACCCAGAGGTGCGCAAACGCCTCGAGGAACGTGAAAAGGTCGAAGGCGCCGGTGCGCTGTTCGACGAGCTCAAGACAAAGGATCCCGAAGCCGCGGCCCGCATGGATCCGCACAATCCTCGACGCACCATCCGCGCGCTTGAGGTCATCGAAGTGACGGGCCGGCCGTATTCGGCGAGCCTGCCGCATTACCGGTATGTGATTCCCACCGTGCAGATCGGCCTTGATTTGCCGCGTGAGGAACTTGACCGCCGCATCGACATCCGTACCAAGCAGATGCTGGAGAACGGTTTCGTCGAGGAAGTGGAGCGTATCCGTCCCCGGCTTGGCATCACCGCAGGCAAGGCTCTTGGATACCAGCAGGTTGTCGACTATTTGGATGGCCTGTGCGATTTAAATGACACGTTCATGAGCATCGCGCAGAAGACGAAGCGTCTGGCACGCAAACAGATGGGATGGTTTGGCCGCGATCCGCGTATCCACTGGCTGCAGGCTCTCAACCCCGCGCTGCTGGGCAATGCCATGGCCATCATCGAGCATGCCGACGCCGGCGATTACGACGCGATCGACGCGCAGGCGGATGCGTACACGCAGCATCATCTTGGCGATATCGCCTAAATGATTCATCACTGCGGAGCCTCTTTTTGCAGGGTTCTGCGGAAATACGGGCGGGGGTCCCGCAACCAGTTGGATTGCGGGACTCCCGTTTTGTAATGTCCTACGTGAGAAAGTTCATTCCTATTGGACTATTCGATATCGCCTCCCTTCCGCTTGCGTGCGATCAGCATGGCGCAGCCGCCCAGCAGCAGTACGGCCACGGCAGCAATGGCAGAGATTATGTTTGAACCGGTGCGGGACAGGCCATCTTTGCCGGTGTTGTCGGCCGGTTCCTTGGTGTCGGGCGTGGGCTTGACCGTAACCGTCGTATTGCCGGTCGAGCCCTTGGAATCTTCGTCTGAAATCGGGCAAGTGGCCGGATCTTGGGCGGTCACATCCGCGGAGGTGTCCTCGGACTGTTCCTGCTCCTTGTCGGCCTTGACCTCGGTTTTGCTTTCGTCCTTCGGGGTTTGCTCGTTGGACGTATTCTCGGCGGGCTCGACCTTGATATCGGCGATGGAGGAATCAAGCCCATCGCTTTCGCTATTCCATTGCTGGGAGGCGAACACCAGTTCCTTGATGGAGGCCAGATCATCTTCGGTCATCGGATTGTCTTTATTGGCGTCCTCCGGCCAGGATTGGGTCAGATTGGCGTTATCGACCAATGGAATCTCAATCTGCTTCCAGCCGGTGAAGTCAAGTTTGACGCTGGCGAGGAAGTATTTGCCATCGCTTGTGCCGATCTGCAGGCCGATGGCGTTGTCGGAACCATCCCCCTTGACTTGGAAAGCCAATACGGATTCGCCGGACCAGTTCGCGCCGTCAAGATATTTCGCCACATCGTACCAGCCTCCATTGGAGAAGTCGTACTTGAAGCGAAGCGCCTTGGACCCATCGGTCGGGCCTTCATCGAGGGATAGGACTTCCGTATGTCCGCGGTTGCCCCAAGCCGATTGTGCTGCGGCATCATCCGAATAGCCTGAGAAATCATCCACGGATTGCGCTTTGGCTGTGTTGCCCGGCGTCGGATTGGTGTTCGGCGCGTAAGCGTCGCGTTTGCCGTCGAGCTTGATGGAGTCGAGCGTCAAATCGCCGCTCTTCGGACGGTTGCCGCCATTGTCGTTGATGTACAGGGCGAACGAACCGACTTTGGACAGCAGCTTCTGCGAGAGTTTCATGCCCGCATGCGCGGTGTCCCAGGATGCCGGTGCGAAGTCGCCTCCGTTGCCGTCGGCGTCACCGAAGTTCAGTGAGACGACGTGTCCGTCCGTGCCATCGATCTTCGGATAGGCTTCGAAGGTCACGCCGCCGGCATTGACCTGCACCACAAACTTGTGATCCGAACCGTCGGCCTTGAGGAACATGTTCAGCTTGGAGAAGCCGGACCAGTCCTGCTTCGGCGTATGGGAACGCTGGAAGCCGTTATACTCCGGATAGCTCACGAAATCATAGTGGATGTTACCGGCCTTGGTGCCATTGTCCTCGGGGATGTCCACCAGCGTGAGATTCGATTTCGTGCTGTGGCTCGGCGAATAGACGGACTGTAATTCGGCTTCGTTGTCATAGGAGTCGAAGTCCTCCACGTTGTCTACCGTCTGCTCTGGTTTGGCACCAGTTTTACTGTGACGGAACCGTTGCCGTCGGCCGCTGCGAGTGTCTTGCCGTCCTTGGTCTTGACCTGCGGAGTCAAAGTGAGTTTGGACTGGTCAAGATTGATACCGGCCGCGTTCAAATCCAGTATGCCCGTGAAATATCCATTGCAGGAATACTTGAGTTTGACGTTCTGGCCTCGATCGGTGGTCACGATGGCGGAATTAAGATCAAGGTCGGAGTATTTCACACCTTCGGTCTTGACCCGGACGACCACCTTGGTGTCGGTCACACGATTGCCGTCCACTGGAGTGACGATACGCGCGGAGCCATTTTGCATGGCGGCTGCCGGGGCGTTCGAATAGTCGACGTTGTCCTTGGAGGCCATGAGGTTCTTGTTGCTGTCCGCGAACGCCTTGAAATCGGTTTCGCCGTCGGAGCCCTTCCACGGCGTATACGCCTGGAAATTGTCTCCACCTCCACCGAAGTTGGCCCAAGTCATCATATATGCGGTGCTTGGCACGTTTTCGGCAAGTGCTTCGGCAAGTTCGGAGAAGAACTTGGTGTCCTTGTCTCCGGTGCCGGATTCCTTGAACTTGCGGTCGCCGGAACGTCCGAATTCGGTGAGCGCCACGATTTTGCCACGCTGCGAAGCTTGGTCGGAAACCATCTTCATATCCTTGACCACAGTGTTGATCCATGCGCTGGAATCGTCTGCGGAATCATCGGAGTCGTATTCGTCATAACCGAGTACGTCCACCCACTGGTCGCCCGGGTAGGTGGCGAGATAATCAGTGGAATCACCGTTGAATACGCCGCCGGGGGAGTAGGCATAAAGCAGATTGTGCACATCTTTGACGTCACGCAGATAGTCAACGATGTAGCGGTACAGTTCCTTGTATTCACTAGCGGAAGCATGCGTGGCGCCCCACCAGAACCAGCTGCCATTGTTCTCGTGCAGTGGACGGAAGATGATTGGAATCAATGTGCCGTCGCTGCGTTTGGCCTGCTGCGCGGTGGCGGCGATGGCGTCGAGCTCCTTGTTGAAGGTGTCGGAGTATTTGCCGCCGGGAAGCAGTTCGGAAGCAACGGCAGTGGTGTCGTTGAAATCCTTGCCGGTGCCTGGGTTGTACCAGTGTGCGGACAGTGTCACGATGGCGCCTTTGCTGTCCGCATCGGTGATGTTCTGGGCGAGCGCCTTGGCGTTGGCGTTCTTGTCGGCACCTGATCCAGGCTTCTCCGCGCCGCGCAGCGCAAGACCGGCGTCCCAACCGAAGACGGCCGGGTATTTTCCGGTCATCTCATAGACGTCTCCCTGTGAAGCGCTTGAGCTTATGTTCTCGTCGGTGGTGTGCTGCTGTCCGAAACGAAGATCTCCTTTTCCGCTGTTTTTCAACTTGTCGAACAAGGCGCGGGTTTCTGCTGTGGCGTTGACGTCGCTGATGTTCACGGAGTTGCCATTGGATGCCGATTTTCCTTCTGCAGCAAAGGCTGGGAGGGTGCTCATGCCAAAAATGGTCGATGTCGCCGCAACCGTTGCCAGCAGTTTGGTGACTGTGGTTTTCATGGTCCTTCACTTATCTTCCTTGATGTTCCACGCGCACCCCAACATTGGGATTAAGCGCGTTAATATCCGCGCTAGTTATTTAATCGTTTAAGTGCACGAGGGCGTGTTCCGCCGGAATTGCTTGTATTTCAGTTACAGCGCTGAATAAACGCTTAACAATGTTTGATTCGCTGAAAAAGCATGTTCGATTAAGTTCGAATAATTGTTCGATTTGGTTAATGCCGTGTCATGACGTCGGACATCGGTAAAATCAAGTTCTGTTATGGCACGAACAGCATCTTCCAACCCGAAATCAGGCGGCAAGGGTTCCGCAGGCAAATCGCGTTCCGGCGATACCAAAGTCATGGACGAGGTCGATTCCTCGCCGATCGCCGGCATACTGCGTAAATATCGCCGCGACATCGCATGTTTCATCATGGCCATTCTCGCGGTGCTGTTCTGCGCATCCGAATGGTTCCGTGTCCAGGGCGCTTTCGGACAGGTCCTACATGCCATGGCCTCCGGACTGTTCGGATTGACCAGCGTGATTCTGCCGGTATTCCTGGCGCTTGTGGTGTTCAGTCTGATGCGCAAGACGCAAAACAAGGATGAGAACCTCCATATGGCCCTCGGATGGTTCATGATCCTCTGGTCCGTCTGCTCTATTCTTGACGCGGCGATTGCCTCCGACTCCCAGAAGTTCGATATGTCTTTGCTGCAGCGGGCAGGCGGCTTGCTTGGCTATGTGCTTGGCTGTCCGTTGGCGTGGGGGCTTTCCAAAGGCTTTTCCATTGCGATTTTCGTAGTCGTCATCCTGTTTTCGTTGCTGTTGATCACCCATACCCGGGTCACGCAGATACCGGACAAGGCGAAGGCTCTGGCGGCCAAGTTTGTTGGAACGCCTAAAAACCGTGATGACATTGACGATGAGGCCGAACAGTTCCCGAACGAAGTACGCGTTGGGGACACGACACTCGCCTTCGCCGAAGGCGT
>OHUN01001426.1_pt1 | contig 10318 bp, 10 predicted proteins | sample 1579211 | NCBI WGS metagenome assembly OHUN01 (sample SAMEA3879560, study PRJEB24766) | human gut metagenome | biome: human-associated habitat; feature: feces | place: USA | collected 1985/1987
CTCAAAAACAACTTTTCTACCGATTAAATTGCAACAATCTATCATTCAAGCAGCTATGTATGCTGCATCGGCAAGTAACTATCTGATTATCAATGAGTTAAATTGATTATAATCGATTGATATGGCGCTCTTTACGGGGCGCCTTTTTTGTTGCTCTACTGGTCAATATTAGTCATTTATAAGCTTTGCACATCATCTTTTTGTACCGTTTTTGTACCACGAAGCAAAATTCCGGCATTTTACGCTGGACAGGTTGTGGAGAAAGTTGACTATGGTTTACTAAGATTTACGATAGTTGACACATAACGGGAGAAATAAAGCGAAATAAACATTTAAAATTTGAGTAATATGCCAGCAAGTAACACTAAAATTAAAAAGATTTGCGAATGGTGTGGAACACGATTCGAAGCACAAAAAATAAGTACAAAGTACTGCTCTCACAGGTGTGCAAATTTAGCTTACAAAAAAAGAGAAAGAGAGAAAAACATTAAGGCTACTGAAGAGAATACTCAAAATAGGATTGAGGAACTACCTATCATCACAATTAAGGATAAAGAGTTTCTATCTTTCTCAGAGGTTGGAATTCTTTTAGGTATTACCAGACAAGCAGTCTATAAGATGGTCTATAAAGGATACCTTCAAGCTTCAAAAATTAGCAGCAGATTATCTTTCGTCAAACGCTCTGATATAGATGAGATGTTAAAACGGCATCCTTATGAATTTAGAATGCCCAAGGACACTCTACCTATCAAAGAATTTTATACTACAGCCGAAATAATGAAAAAATTCAATGTAAGTGAATCATGGATTTTTGTTATGTCTAAGAAGAATAAAATTCCAAAGACATTCAACCGTGGTAAGACTTACTGGAGTAAAAAGCATGTTGATGCTTATTTTTCCTCGAAGGCTCCAGATACAGACATTACAGAATGGTATAGTGTGCAAGAAGTACAGGACAAATTTCAAATGAGCCTTAACGCTATATACTCTTTTGTTTATAAAAATGCCATTCCGAAAAAGAAGGTTGGTATTACAGTATATTATTCAAAAAAGCACTTCGATATAGCAAAAGGAATACGTCAGGCTGAAGAGCCCAAATACTACACAGTTCAAGAAGCGATGGAAAAATTCAAAATAACAAGAGACCAGCTATACCATTATACCAAGTATCATCAAATTCCCAAGATTAAGAAGGGGAAATATACTCTTATATCCAAAGCTGAGCTCGATAATTTGTTCGAAGATCCTATCATTGAATAATCCCGGTATAAGTTATTTCCCGGTGTGAGTATTCACCAAGAAAACACCAGTTTAATTTGTACCGATAATAATAATTTATCAACCAAAAACATTAATCTTATGGCACTTACATGTACTAACGTAACATTGAGACAAAGAGTTATCAGTAACGGCAGAATTTCTCTCTATCTGGATTATTATCCGGCTATTCGCAATCCGTACACAATGAAAATGAGTCGCAGGGAATATCTTGGCATTTATATCTATGCCCGTCCTAAAAATGAGATTGAACGTGATTTCAACAATGAAATGCTGAGTAAGGCTGAAGCCATTCGTTGTATCAGAGTACAGGCAATCGTTAATGAGGAATTTGGATTTCTTGACAAGCACAAAATGAAAGCTGACTTCCTTGCCTATTTTCGTGAGAAAGCAAAACTGAAGTATCACAAATGGGACTGCGTTTACCAGCATTTTGAAAAGTTTGTAAACGGCTATTGCACTTTCGGTGATGTAACGGTAGAGCTTTGTCAGAAGTTCAGGCAGTATCTACTGAACTGTAAACAGATCCGTCACCCTAATATCAGCGTTTCGAGGAATTCGGCAGCTGGCTATTTTTCAACTTTCCGTGCATTACTGAAAATAGCTTATCAAGAGAAGATGCTACGTGAAAATCTGAATGACTTCATAGACAAGATTGAATGGAAAGAAGTCAAAAAGCAGTATCTTACATTAGCGGAGGTCAAAAAACTGGCCGCTACACCATGCAAAATTCCTGTACTGAAACAAGCTTCATTATTCTCCTGTATGACCGGTCTTCGTATCAGCGATATTTTACAGCTTACATGGGATAATATTGAAGTCGGCCCTGACAATGGTTATTACATCAGAATTTGTACAGAAAAGACAGAGACGGAAGCCACTCTCCCCATCAGTAACGAAGAATTGGAACTATGTGGTATTCCTGGTTCAGGCCGCGTATTTAAAGGACTGACCAGAGCTATGACGAATCAGCCTCTCAAGCAATGGATTTCGGAAGCCGGAATCAAAAAACACATAACCTTCCACTGCTTCCGGCATACTTTTGCAACCCTCCAGATTGCAGCAGGAACGGACATCTACACAGTAAGCAAAATGCTTACTCACCGTAATGTCTCGACAACTCAGATTTATGCGGAGCTTGTCAGTGAGAAGAAACGGGAATCCGCCAACAAAATCTCATTAAAGTAATATTTCATAACAAACATCTTAATTTCATAATTAAAAGCCGAGAACACTGCATTTAATTACAAATTTCTACTCATTTTTTAGGATGATATTTACAGTTGTTATGCTTTTATTTTCATGTTCGGTTTATTTGGCGAATTTGAGAGGGTAATCCCAAAGCCATATGATATGGTTCAAAGGGTACCCTCTTGATATAGCTTACTAGCAATTCTTGATTGGAAACTACTGGCAACGTATAATTGACTTGTGTATTATACTAACTCAATATTAAAAAGTTGTACATCGGGCAAGTTTTACGCTAACTAAAAAAGAACAAGCCATAATCATTACATACAAAAAGGGGGAATATATGTGCTTTGGCCTGAAGTGGTGATTTGCCACCAATAGCATTCTGATGCCCCATGTATTTACAATGATTATAACAGCATCTTACATTACTAACTAATACCAGAATAAAAATACTTAAGAATAAACTTTTCAAATTGGTGAATATCTTGTATACTTTCTGTCAATTTGTCGTAGCCAATTTTCTTAAATTCCTCTATTATATCAGAAACCTCCATCTCATCGTTTTCAAGATCTATTAAACCTGAATTTTGAATTTTTCTACTTAAAGTTCTAGGCAGTCCATACTCCTCTAATTGATATACAAGCTTAGGAAGGAAAGCATTTGCTGCTTTAGCGAGAAACAAAGATATATCAGGAGTATCTGGATAGATTAATCTTTTAAGTATGCTAATAACATTCAGAATAGAACAAAGATTGAATGACATATAACGTTCTGCATGAAATAAATCTTCCTGACTAAATTCATAACCATCTTTCACTAACTCTCCATGTATTTCAGCCATAGATTTTTGCCAGTTTTGAGGAAATTTCCATATAGCAATTTTCATCAATCCTTTCATATTATCTCCAAGCATATCTGCTACATCAGAAATAGGATTACGCCAATAGTATGAATTCGTAGATGCCAATGATTCAAATCCATTAGGCCAATTGCGATTTTCTTTAATTTTGCCAACTAAAAAACGCAGTTGACTCGGCTTACATAACTTTATCAATGAATTATTCCTTATCTTATTGAAAACATCTTTACCAAGTGTTTCTGACATATATGATTCATATTCTTTTATCTGATTATTTTGTTCATCATTAATTTCCACTCCAGGATTTTCAGAATCAAGCATTTCTACTACATCTTCTGGGAATTCAATATCTAAAATAGTATTCTCTTGAGCTGGAGGTTCTTCTAGCAAATATACTTTACCTACAAAGTATTTCAACATACGGCCTGCTCTGCCTATGATATTACGATATGTAAAATAGTCAAATTTGCGATTACCATTTTTATTTGACCACACTACAACTTGTTCTGCTTGGGTATTAACACCCTCTATTATAGAAGAAGTTGAAACTATAGTGTCAATGCCATTTCTAAGTTCAAACAGTTTTACTTGAATCTGGCTCAATGACCTATGCATTCTACCATTATGAACACCAACACCAATTCTACTCAAATTGCACAAAGAAAAAGATTCGCCATAATTTATTCTAAGCCAATCGTAAAAGTTGTTCAATAAATCATTTTCTTTGTTTGGCATATTGTTGGTGAGCAGTTTAGAAATAGTATTTATATTATCATAGCTTCCTGCATATACTAAAGTTTTAGTTTTATGTTTTCTTAAAATGTCTAGCAATTTTGTTGCTTTAAAGTCGTTTTTGTTTTCATCAATCCCCATCTTCTCATAGACTTTGCTAGCCATAGTTATTACAGTTTTAAAATCTGTAAAACGCATAAACTGCATACCCTTAGTGAACACATTTTCTTTGATATTATGGATATTAGGAGCGAGATAATACTTTTGTTTCGCTATCTTGCCAAGTTCAATCATTGCGCTTAGTAGAGAAGTGCTACGCGAATCATCAAATGAAGAACTTGCCTTGTAAAATTCATCCACAATGAGCATATCAATACTTTCAAACTTACCTACATATGCAAAACTACGCTCCTGTGGTAGTATTAATATATTACGTTCTCTAAGGGTCGCGTCAGTGGTAGTAATAATTTTATACATTCCTGAAAACTTATGCTCAATCCTTCTACGAGTTTCATCTGCTAAAGCTATTGTAGGGACAATAATAACCACATTATCAGGCTTACGAATAGAAATAAAAGCATCAATGATGAAACTTTTACCAAAACTAGTAGGAGCACTAAGTGCAATATTATCACCTGCCAACAATCGTTTTAAAACTCTCGACTGAGCACTGTGAAGCGTCTTTTGTTCGCCACCGCCAAGATCTGTTTTATAAGCCTCAAATACAGCTTGTTCTTGCCATGATGCTGTATTTTTATCAATATAAGGGAACAGACCAACTTCTCTTATAAAATGGTTGACCATAGGAGAGTATTCTTTGCCTTCACGATTCAGTCTATCAAGCAATTTTATTACCTCTGTACGAGCTGTATCCATTTGACTGTTTAGGATCAGTTCGTTGATATTATAACAGATATCAAAAACTTCACTTTCAAGCATCTTGTTTTATTTGATTAGCGCGTTTAACAAACCAGTTTACAATATTCTCTTTATTAGGCACAGGAAACAGTATGAGATGAAACATTATTTTTTCAAAACCATATACACCTTCTTTCTTCTGCTTATTATTATGCGACATAAAAAATCTCTCAGCTCTATTTAGATGATAATGTTTTATTTCTTCAAGATATTCAGGTGATAATTCTCTAGCTCCTTTAGTTATACTACATTCATGTAACAACATAATAGGAACATGTAGCCTTTTTTTTACCTCGTCTATCGATACATCATGACGAAGTACTTCTTTTACTTTTTTTCTTATGTCTGGGTTATTAATTACATACTCTAAATCCTTAATATTTGTTATTATTGAGTTTTCCTTCTTTATCTTTTCCGTGCCGAGCGCTTCAAACACTGAATTGATAGGGTCATATAACCTTTCATCTATGATATCATTAAAGAATTTGGCTTCACCAAGCCACAACGTAAAATCCATTTTATCTTCATCAATAACAATATGTACGCTATCGGCTCCTTTTGCGTTATCATTAGAATTTTGCTTATAGAATATTTTAGGTACCACAGGTAATGCATTGTAATGATAGCGCATTATCCCATAGAGTACTATTTCGGCAATTTCACTGCCTTGGCCATTCTCACAATCAACCAATCTGAGATTCATTATTGAGCGAGTTATCTGCGTGTATGGATCAATTGTACAAATATTTTCTCTTTCATCTGCAGATAAACCTGTTTGTGCTATATTGTTCATGACAAACTGGCGAAAAAGATCTTCACGCCACTTCCCATCTTCAAAGCCATTAACCACAGACAGCAAAAAATCATTTTTGTCAAAGTCAGACTTCTTTGACCTTGATTCGATATCTGCCAGGCAGGTATTTACAACTATATCGAAGTTCTTTATTTTATCCATAAATTACATTTTAATGGTCTTGATTTTTATCTAAACTACCTTAATAGAATAATCTACAAAATTAACAATAATTCATCAAACATTTCATTTCCAACGAAAAACAAATTTATGTTTGGGATTCAGAATAACATTTTAATTATAAAATGGATATAAAATCCTGGTTAGGTTAGAACATATTTTCAGACATATCTCCTTCTCGTACGCTCTCTCTAAAATTTATACTTACTTAGTTTTCTATCGATACTATCACTTAGAATTTAGAAGAGTATATTTGATGATGCTTGAATGGCTAATAATGGCATATACAAGATAATTGATATTTTACTCAATATCTACTGAACTATGAACAGATCCGTCATCCTAATATCAGCGTTTCGAGAAATTCGGAAGCTGGCTATTTTTCAACTTTCCCTGCATTACTGAAATTAGCTTATCAAGAGAAGATGCTACGTGAAAATCTGAATGACTTCATAGACAAGATTGAATGGAAAGAAGTCAAAAAGCAGTATCTTACATTAGCGGAGGTCAAAAAACTGGCCGCTACACCATGCAAAATTCCTGTACTGAAACAAGCTTCATTATTCTCCTGTATGACCGGTCTTCGTATCAGCGATATTTTACAGCTTACATGGGATAATATTGAAGTCGGCCCTGACAATGGTTATTACATCAGAATTTGTACAGAAAAGACAGAGACGGAAGCCACTCTCCCCATCAGTAACGAAGAATTGGAACTATGTGGTATTCCTGGTTCAGGCCGCGTATTTAAAGGACTGACCAGAGCTATGACGAATCAGCCTCTCAAGCAATGGATTTCGGAAGCCGGAATCAAAAAACACATAACTTTCCACTGCTTCCGTCACTCGTATGCCGTCATACAAATCTCTTTAGGCACAGATATTTATACAGTATCGAAAATGCTAATGTATCGACAACACAAATTTATGCTGATTTGGTCAATTCCAAAAAGCGAGAGACGGCTAATAAGATTTCATTGAAATAATATAGCTTTTATCTTATCTATAACCTGTTTTATCATAATATAGAGTTTGCATAATCTGGCAGAATCAGTATCTTTGAAGAAAATTGAGTCTTTAAATGAATAACTACAGCTATGATAAAAATATATGGAATGGAAACTTGTCCGGATTGTACGTATGTAGAAGAGCAAGTAAAAGATAATAACCAATATGAAGTCATTGATATTGGTCAACACGTAAGAGATTTGAAAGCATTCTTGAGACTAAGAGATCATCATCCGGCCTTAAATGAAGCCAAAAGTGTTGGAGCCGTTGGAATTCCTTGCTTTGTATTGGAAGACGGTACGGTTACTTTGAATCCAGAAGATGCCGGATTACGTTCACGTCCTATCAACGAAGGAGCAACATGTAATATTGACGGAAGCGGTTGTTGATTATGGCACAGAAAATTCTTTTCCTTCATGGTTTCTTTGCATCAGGTACATGTATCCCAGTTCTTGCCTTGAAAGAATATTTCAGCGGTAAGGCAACAGTCTTGAGTCCAGACTTACCCCTGCATCCACAGGAAGCTATCGACTTTATCCAAAGATTGTGCAACCAAGAAAAACCTGATATATTGGTAGGAAACAGTAATGGCTCGTTTTTGGCACAGATAGTAGCATCTAAAAACAATATCCCTGCTTTACTCGGAAATCCCCATTTCGAAATGACAAGCTTCCTGATGGAACGTATTGGTTCGCATGAATACAAATCTCCACGAGCTAACGGAAACCAGCAGCTTGTCATTAACCAAACATTGATTGATGAATTCGCAGAACTTCAACAGCATCAATGGGACAATTGTCAGGTAGCTAACCAAGAAAATATATGGGGGATATTTGGTGAGAATGACCATCTGGCACACTTTGAGCCTTTATTTTTAATGCATTATAAATATTCATACCACTTTCCTGGCGGTCATACTCCAACAGCTGAAGAAGTACAAAAGTATTATGCGCCATTAGCGGAACGATTATTGGAATTATAGCATAACTTATCATATAATATAGAAAGAATACCACTTTTGTTTATTATATGATAAGTTATAAATTCATGTCTTACATTCAATCCCATAAATTAATCCGCCCCTATTCCATCTGAACACTTCTTACTTTCCAATAATAATCAAACTATTTATGACAATTAGTGACGTTTGATGAAGTCTGATGTCACTCTTGTCATTTTCTGATAATACATAATCAGTAAACATTACCTTTGCTTACGAACAGTTAAACATATGGCTTATGTATTTGAAGAAATTTGAATATTTTATTTTAGATTCCAGTGTAGCTGGAACATTACTTCTTATAGCACTTGCTATACGCATTGAAGCAGTCAATGCAGGCTTTGATCAATTCAGCTCAAATATTATTTTTATATCGGTCTTTATAATATCTACAGGATTATATATATCAATGCAAATTGCATTATACGAGATAATTATATATTTATGTCATCATAGCAAATCTTTGTCTATCCATGAACATCTTAATGATTCTGTGATTGAACCAGAACAAGCATTTATGGAATATGAAAAACTCCGTTCGAATACTATTATAGAACAGAAACGTACGAACGATAAAAAGCTAGAGTTAGTACATATATACATCCATCAAACGATGGCTGCTTATACAAGCCAAGAAAATCTGCAGCGCCTCTGTGCTTATATTTCAGATTTCTTTCAGGATAAAACTGCTATAGATATTATTCCTATAAAAGTAGATTCAAAATTGAAAGCTATAGATGTTATGCATTTGGGTTGGAACATAGGTAAAGCATTAGGTAAACGACGTTCATATACAGCAGAATTCATTAAAAAAGTATTTGCTGATACCATGAAAGAAAATGAAATCAACACGATAATCAAAAAGATGTCTCACTCAGAAACAGAATGCCTGATTAAATTAAATCCAGATATAATTCAATAAATCAGACTTTATATTCATAAATATTGCATCAACAAATATTAATCCTCAAAAGCAAAAACAGATACTATGACAAAAGAACCTATCACATTCGACAAGCTTCCGCAGGCTGTAAGCTATTTAACAGAACAAGTAGAGAAAATTTATCAATTAGTTGAAACCTTACAAACACAGAAACCGGATAATCAGCATCAACTAATTGACATAGATAAGGCTAGCATACTTATCCAAAAATCAAAACCGACAATCTATAGACTTGCTCGTACAGGTCTCATCCCAGCCTATAAACGTGGTAAAAAATTATATTTCTATGAGGACGAGCTTCTTAAATGGATAGAGGCTGGCAAAAAACAAAGCCAACCTCTATCCTATCAGGAACAATCTGTTCAAATACTTAAGGGGATGAAACGCAAACCTAGAAATGGAGTTAATATTGGTCTCTGATAATAGTAAATTACGAAAGAATACCATAGATTGACAAACAAACTCTTTTAATCAGAACCGATATTTAGTGTGCGATAAAATCTAATATCAAGCAGAAATTATAGAAGCACCTCTATCAAATAACTTATATAGTAACTTTAATATAAGACATAATCTAACCATAACGGCATTAAATCAATACTAACAATCACTACTGTTCTATAAATGTTAGCAAATAGATCTTTGAAATTGCTAAAATACAAGTTTTTAAGTAATGTTTTAGAATGGTAATCATCCGATAAAATACACATTATTAAAGCCCTCCACTCTTCCGTTACTTTGCCAATAAAAAACATGAAACGAATAATGAGTAAAGAAGAGTTCCTGTCCGTTTATGAAAGACAACAGGCCAGTGGCCTAACCATAAAAGATTTCTGTGAGAATGAGGCCTATTCATCCTCCTGTTTCCATTATTGGAAGAAGAAATTCAGCCTGAGCCATACGGACAAGCTTCCTGATGATACATTCATTCCATTGGATCTGCGTCGCAGTGGCAATCTCCCGTCAGGTGCGGGTGGCGACGTAACGATAGAGCTTCCTTCCGGAATCAGAATCCACCTTGACAGCCATGGAAACCCTGAACTGACATTTGGATTGATACACAAATTATGCAGCCATATTCTGTCTGAATGATACCATGCGCTATTTCCTGTGTCCCGGAAAGACGGACATGCGCAAGGGAATCAATTCTCTGTGCGGAGTGGTTCACGACCGGATGGGACATGACGTTCGTCTGAGCGATGTCTTCATCTTCATAAACAGAAGCAGGAGCACCATGAAGCTCCTCCATGCTGAAGACGGCGGCATGGTATTGTATGTGAAACGTCTGGAAGAGGGCACGTTCCGGCTGCCGGCCTATGACAGCCGGAGCAGGTCTTATCCGATGGAATGGCGCGACTTGGTCATGATGGTGGAAGGAATCAGTGACAATCCGAACGAGAGGCTGAAAAGGTT
>OHUN01001430.1_pt1 | contig 10300 bp, 5 predicted proteins | sample 1579211 | NCBI WGS metagenome assembly OHUN01 (sample SAMEA3879560, study PRJEB24766) | human gut metagenome | biome: human-associated habitat; feature: feces | place: USA | collected 1985/1987
GTCGTGCTCATATGCTGCAGCGGCGAGAGGGTGGTCTCCTGGTACATGGCGAGGTCGGAGAACTCGAGGGCGTGGTCGGCCCTCATGGCGCCGATCCCGGCGCCCGACGTGGTCGTCACCGACGGCGGGAGCGGGTTCGCCAAGGCCGTGCGCGAGACCTGGCCGCGCACCAGGGTCCAGAGGTGCACCTTCCACGCCTTCTCGCAGGTCAAGCGCTACACGACGACGCGGCCGAAGCTCCAGGCGGGGCGCGAGCTCTACCTCATCGCGCGCGACCTCATGGGCATCGAGACGCTGCACCAGGCCGAGCTCTGGGTCGAGCGCTACCTCGACTGGTGCGGGTTCTGGGCCGACTTCCTGGAGGACAGGACCGTGGTGGACGGCAGGAGGGTCTACACCCACGAGAGGCTGAGGCGGGCGCGCTCGTCGCTGTCGTCGCTGGTGTCGGCGGGGACGCTGTTCACCCACCTCGACCCCGCCCTGGCCAAGGCCGGCCCGCTGCCGTCGACCAACAACATGATCGAGGGAGGGGTGAACTCGCAGCTGAGGGCCGTCCTGCGCAACCACCGGGGGCTGACGTCGGTCAAGCGCGTGAAGGCGGTGTTCTGGTGGTGCCATGCGCACTCGGGGGACGCGAGGACGGCGCGCGAGAAGCTCGCCGCGATGCCGACCGACGCGGACATCGACTTCCTGTTCAGCGTCTACTCCGCCTCGCCGTCGCGCGATGACGGAGGGCCGGAGTGGGGCGACAGGGCAGTGTGGGAGGACCTCCACCACAGGGACCCGTACCCGTTCTGGCTGGATTAATGGATGGAAACGGATGTTCTATCGGGACACACATTTTGTCCTATAAGCCCACCAAACACCTCGCCGCCGGCCGGGCCATGTCGCGGCACCAAAATAGCGCCCGTGCGCTCGATGGATTCGGATGCCCGACAGAGGCTCCTTATGGCTGCTTCCTTCCGGACCTGACCAGATTCGGAACATGTCGTCATCCGAACCCATCGAACGCGCTAGGCGCTCGGTATATCTTACCTGCTCCCGCCCGCCAGAGCAAGGTAGCTAATTTGGGACGGAGCTTTTTTGACTACTTTTGCAGCCCGATTGCCAGAGCAGCCAATGAGTAGTCAAAATAGTCCGATCCCAAAATGACCGGCTTGGTGCCGCACCACAGAAAGGGCCCATCTACTACGTTTAGGCCGCAGGGGTCAACCATAGCCGGCTTTTTCGAAAATCGGCAAGCTTTCTACCTGCGGTTTTGTTTTTGCAAATTCCGGGATGGTCGAAGGTGGCCGGTTTAACGTAGTAGATGGCCGCATTTCGTGGCAAACGGTCCGACCCAAGACCCAAGGCAGCCAACCTCGAATGGCCATTCTCGAAGTTGCGGTGGAATACGGACTGAATTGGCACCTTAAGGGCAAAAACACTCCGTATTCCACCGCAACTTATAGGGAGATAGGCCTTAGAGGCGAGCGAGGTCGTAGGCTTGGGCGGCTGATTCACCGGCGAAGATGAGGTTGGTTGTGGCTTCCTGAGGATTGAGCGCCTGGTCGAGAGGCATGGGCTTGCGGCAGATCGGAAGCACCAAGTCGACGCCCTGCCCATACACCGCATCGAGGTTGTCAGCTCGACCGCCCACGACAGCAATCACCGGCTTGCCATATCGCTTCGCACGACGGGCTACACCCACCGGCGCCTTACCGGCAGCGGACTGCTCATCCATATTGCCCTCGCCTGTTATGACCAGGTCGGCATCGCGCACGAGCTCGTCAAACCCCACGAGATCGAGCACCGTCTCCACACCCGAGCGTAGCTCCGCCCCGAGCGCCAGCAACGCCGCGCCCAAGCCACCGGCAGCACCCGCGCCGGGCACGCCGAGCACCGAGCCAAATGTCCGTACACCCTCGGGTGTGCGCAACAAACCCTGGGCTCGAGCTCCGGCAATCGCAGCGTCGAGCAAGCGACCGTAGCCGACCATCCAGCTGTCGTACCTGCGCAGTACCTCGGCATCCCGCGTCGGCAGGCCCTTCTGTCCGCCGAACACCGCAAGCGCGCCGCGACGCCCTACGAGCGGATTCTCGACATCGGAAAGCACAACGATACGAGCGTCATCCAAAGCCTGCAGCGCTGGCGCCAAATCAACGCTCGCCACCTGCTCAAGGCCTGCAAGACCGAGGGCGACATCGCAGCCCCGATCATCGACCACACGCGCGCCCAGCGCCTGCAGCATGCCGGCGCCGCCGTCGTTGGTGGCACTGCCGCCCAAGCCAATATAGATAGTCTTTGCACCCGCGCGAACCGCATGAAGCATCAGTTCGCCCACGCCATAGGTTGTGGCCGCCAACGCCGCCGACTCCGTGCAGGATGAATACCCAATACCCGCCGCCTCGGCCATCTCGATGACCGCGGACTCGTGCTCGCCGTCCACCAGCATCCGGGCAGATACGCGGTCACCCAAGGGGCCTGCGACCTCGCAGGTCGAAAGCTCGCCACCACGCGCGGCGATGGCGTCGAGCGTCCCCTCGCCGCCATCCGCCAGCGGCAACGCGGCCACCTGAGCATCGGGCCAAACGCGGCGCACGCCTTCGGCAACCGCCGCCTCCGCCTGCGCACTCGAAACGCTGCCCTTAAAGGAGTCGATCGCCAGCAGCACACGGCGGGGCCGGCGGCACGCAGGACCAAAGTCAACCACCGTGCCAGCATCCTCACCGACACCTGCAAGCGCTGCGGCGTGAGCGGCGTGTGCTTCAAGATCAGCCCCACAACCGCAATCAGCGCCGCCCGCTCCGCGCAGACCGCCAAAATAGCTACTCAGCAGCTCACGGCATTCATCCGCCAGGACCCCGGCCGTCACGTTAAACCGATGATTCAGGCGCGAATCGGCATTGAGGTCATACAGCGAACCCAACGCGCCCGCCTTGGCGTCGCTCGCGCCATACACGCAGCGCCCCACGCGCGCGTTAACCATAAGACCCGCGCACATGCAGCAGGGTTCGAGCGTCACGTAGACCGTGCAATCGGAAAGGCGCCAGCGACCGAGCGACCGAGCGGCAGCGCACAGGGCCGCGAACTCTGCATGAGCCGAAGGGTCCTGGTCGAGCTCGCGACGATTATGCGCCCGCGCGACGGTCTCACCCGCGCGCACCACCACAGCGCCAATGGGCACTTCGCCCACTGCCGCAGCGGCGCGCGCCTCCGCCAGCGCCTCGCGCATGAACTTCTCGTCGATTTCGGTGATCGTCATCGTTCGCCTTCCCTGTTGCAAATTCAAAACGATGCTATCATTACGACTCACGGAGAGATGGCAGAGCGGTTGAATGCGGCGGTCTTGAAAACCGTTGAGCGCGAGAGCGTTCCGGGGGTTCGAATCCCCCTCTCTCCGCCACTTCTAGTGATGCACCGGCGTCATGGTTCGCTCGAACAGCGCATCGACCACGTCGGCCATCTCAGGTCGACGCTCAAGATCGTGGCCCGATTCCCACCATATCGTGAAAAGTCGAATAATACCGCCGGCGACAAACTCAGACGTCGTCTCGAGTGACACGGGGGCCAGGGCATCCTCGGCAAGCACGTTCATCACACGCTCGCGGATGGAGCGGGCAATGCGGTCGCAAATAACGTTGGTCAACATGCCCGACATGCTGCTTGCCAAAATGTTATCCATGAGCCGCTCGTGCGTCAGAATCAAATCCATGGCATCGTCCAAAATCGCGTGCCGAAGCGCGCGCACGTCCTCGGCAGACACTGCGCCGGCCTCATCGGGCTGTTTTTGCGGCAAGCCCGACATGAGCTCATCGATATAAAAGGCAAAGTAATCGTTCTTGTCGCGAAAGTGCTTGTAGAACGTCGTGCGGCGAATCATGGCGCGGTCGCACAGCATGGCAACCGTCAGGTCCTCAAAACGATGCTCCTCGAGAAGCTCGGTGAAGGCATCGAACAGGGCGCGGTAGGTTTTCTTAATGCGAAGGTCCACTGGTATCGCCATCCTCAGGGCAAAGACAACACTCGTCAATCTGTCGCATATCTTACACCTGTACCTCGCGCGCTTTGCCCCGGTGCCAACCCCGCCGAAAACATAACGCTTGCCGGAAAGTTCGGCACGGCAAAACGTTGCGGGTATACTAGTAGCGTTATACCAACGGCAGCTGGCGCATGCCGCCGCGGCCATTCGAAACGGAGACATCATGATTACCGTCATCATCGGCATCGTTGTTGTCATTGTGATTGTCTGCGCCATCGCCGGCATCTACAACAACATGGTCACCAAGCGTAACCGCATCGATAACGCCTGGCAGAACATCGATACGCAGCTGCAGCGCCGCAACGACCTGATCCCCAACCTGGTCGAGACCGTCAAGGGCTACGCCAAGCACGAGCAGGAGACGCTCTCCGCCGTGATCAGCGCGCGTAACACCGCCGTCAAGGCCACCACGCCCGAGGCCAAGATGGAAGCCGACAACGTGCTGACCGGTGCGCTGCGTCAGCTCTTCGCCGTAGCCGAGGCCTATCCCGATCTTAAGGCAAACACCAACTTTACGCAGCTGCAGGCATCGCTCGAGGATACCGAGAACAAGATTAGCTACGCACGCCAGAGCTACAACGATTGCGTGCTCAGCTACAACAACGCCATTCAGACGTTCCCGGCTGTCATCTTTGCCGGCATCTTCCAGTTTAAGGAGCGCCAGGGCTTCGAGGCCGCCGAAGCAGCCCGCCAGGCCCCGACCGTCAAGTTCTAGTAGTTTGGCAGCGCATCCTTAATCGGCCAAATGCATAAACCGCCCCGTCGAATGCATACTTCGACGGGGCGGTTTCCTTTTTCGCGAAGGTCCCCCTCTAAGCGCCGTGCATTTTTAGGAGTATTCAACATAGCCAAGAGCTTCGGGCGCCACGATAAATGCCAAAGACCGCGAATGTCCCTGCAAATCAAACGCTGTCAGCCCATAACCCCGCCCATCATCCGTAGAAAACATCGAGAAATCCCGATTTTTTGCCCGAGGTCGGTATGCAGGGGCCTTCGATTGCAGAATACTCGCAAAAATGCACGTCGCCGCCACCCCCACATGGCGCGAACTAAAACAAAAGCGCGGCCTTCCTTTCCGGCGCACTCCGCAGGACGAAAGAACCTCCGCCGCACGTAGTGCGCAGCGGGGGTTCTTTCATGTCCGAGGACGCGCTGGGAAATTACCCCATGCGGCCAGCGGACAACTATGTAGCCTTTGACTAGAACATGCCCAAGAAACCATGCACAAACAGCGCGGCCAGAGCGGCACCGACAAACGGCGCGATGCCAGGAACGAGCAGGCCGTACTTCCAGTTGTTGTCGGCCTTGTTCTTAATCGGCAGCACCTGATAGGCCATGCGAGGACCAAGGTCACGAGCCTGGTTCATGGCGAAGCCGGTGATGCCGCCCATGCCCATGCCAACAGCCCAAACGATCAGACCGACGCAGATAGCGAGCATCAGGACGTTCTCGCCAGCACGGTTAGCAGCAGCAAGGATGGCGCTGATGAACACAAAGGTGCAGATAGCCTCGCAGAAGAAATTACGGGCATAGTTCGTACCCTCGGTGGTGGGGTTGGTCGAGAAGATGTTGCGCTGAGCAATGGGATCGATGACACCATCGGAAGCCTTGAACTCATCGGCATACATCAACCATGCGATCACGGCACCCGCAAAGCCGCCGAGCATATCGGCAATCATGAAGGGGATGCAGCTGCTCCACGGCACCAGACCGACGATGCACTGGGCAAGCACCATAGCCGGGTTCATGCACACGGCGCCACCAAAGACAAACAGGCAGACCGAGATGCCAAAAGACCAAGTGGTGATGGCAAACATATGGCCGGAGCCCTGATACTTGGTACCCTTAAGCACGGTATCGCAGTGCACGCCCACGCCAAAGATGATCATGAGGGCCGTTGCGCCGAATTCGCAGAGGAGTTTGGTAAGCATAAAACCTTATCTTTCTTGTCGGTTATAAACGATTCGTTTAGGCCGCGTACTAGTGCTGTGCGACGACAACGCCCAGGCCATCGGGAATGACGGCCACCTTGGCATCGGCACCCTTCATCTCAAAGGCGAGCTTGAGCGCCTCATCGAGGGTGTTGACCGGCGTCATGTGCATATCCTTGATCATCTGGTGATCGCACAGGTCGGTGACCATGATCACAGGGTGATGCGCCAGGATGCGGGCAAAGATCTGGCTCGTCCACTGGTCGGGCAGGGTCTCGTCCTTAGGACGGTCGATGCAGGCACGCTCAAACTCCGCCGGATCGTTGTCGGCGATGTTGTGATAGAAGCCCTCGCCACCGTGACCGTCGGCACAGCCGGCGACGTCGATGATCACGCCGCCCTCGGGAAGCGTAGCCTCGGCAGAGCACATGCCCTTCACGGCCTGATAGATGTTCTGGTCGAGCGGGTAGCCGCCGTTGGTGGTAATGGCAATCTCGCACTCGACGGGCTCAACGCCGGCAAGGCTCTTCACGAACTCGCAGCCAGCCTCGTGCGCCTTGTGGATGTCGCCGGCAAAGGAGCCGATGACCTCGTGCTTGCCGTTGAGCACCACGTTGAGCACAAAGGCAAGGTGAGCCATCTCGGCAGCGGCAAACATGTCCTCGCTCACGTGGTTGTGGCACAGGTTGCCGGCACGCGAATGGGAATCGTTCACAAACTGACCGTTGTGGTTGTACATGATGGTCTTGTAGCTGGCGATGCCAGGCAGGACGGACTTGCGGCTACCAGAGAAACCGGCAAAGAAGTGCGGCTCAATAAAGCCCTCGGCAAGCAGCAGATCGCAATCGGCAGCAATCTTGTTGATGATGCACTCGCCGCCAGAAGGCAGGGTGCCGATCTTTTTCATCATGCTGTCATCGGTCGCGACGTGCATAACGATTTCCTCGTTGGCAACGATCTCCTCGCCGTACTTGTTGACGAGTTCCTCATGCGTCGACGGACGATGCATACCCGTAGCAACCAAAATGCGCACGCGAGCCTCGGGCGCAGCGGAATGGATGTGATGCAGCAGAATAGGCATCGTCACACGCGAGGGAACGGGACGCGTATGGTCGGAGCTAATGATGACGATATCCTTCTTGCCAGCACAAAGCTCCTCGAGCGACGGCGAGCCATAAGGGTTGGCAAGCGACTCCTCTACCAGCTCTTCCTGCGATTTCGTGGTCTTAAACTCGTTTTGATGACCTTCCATCACACCCGCGAAGTTCTTATCCTCGAGCTCCAGATGCAACGTCTTGTGGTCAAACGGCAGTTCACATTCAAACAATGACGAGCGCCCTCTTCCTTTTCAACTGACACACTAGATAAACCGTTGGAAGGATACGCCGCTCACCGAAAAACACCACCGTCCACCGACCCATTAACACAACGTTCATATTTGACCCACAACAAAACGGCCGCGACCCCAAACGGGACCGCGGCCGCTACAGTCGTAAGGCGAGAAGCACCACATGCATCTCAATCCCGATCGATAAGGCGCGCGGCGCGAAGCGCCAAACGCGCCGCCGGGACAGACCCCATCCAAAACGCGCGAAGCGCGCCATTAATTCCCCCAGCAGTAATCCACTGAAGACCGGACATCGCAGGGCCCGCCATTAGTTTACTTTTAGGCACACTCCGCAGGACGCAAGAAGCCCTCGCCGCACGAAGTGCGCAGCGAGGGCTTCTTGCATGTCCGAGGACGTGCCTAAAAGTAAACTAATGGCGGGCCCGGACGACTACAGGGCTATCGATTACCCCGTGTTCTGCAGACCTGCCGAGACGCCGGTCACAGTCGAAAGGATCAGGCTCATGTACTCGGCCTTCTTCTCTTCGGCCATCTCGTCCTGGTTCATACGCACCTCACGAAGGGCGCGGACCTGGGCGATGGACAGGGCGTCGACATAGGGGTTACGCACGCGAACGGCGCAGCCGAGCACGCGACGACGCTGCAGCGGCCACTCGTCACCGACGATGGCAAGGACCCACTTACGCGTGAGCTGCATCTCGGTAAAGACCTTCTCGGACAGATCCTGGCGATCGCCCAGGTGCAGATACATCTTGGCGATGCGCTGATCGGTCTTGGCGATCGACATCTCAATATTGTCGATAAAGGTGCGGAAGAACGGCCACTCCTGGTAGGCAGCCTTGAGCTGGTCAAGATCGCCAAGCTGCTCGCAGGCGGTGCCCAGGCCGTACCAAGCGGCCAGGTTAATGCGCGCCTGGCTCCAGCTGAAGATCCACGGAATGGTACGCAGGTCGTCGAGTGACTTCGCACCCAGACCGCGCTTGGCCGGACGCGAGCCGATCGGCAGCAGACCGACCTCAGTCAGCGGCGTCACGGTCGAGAACCACGGTGTAAAGTCCTCGGTGTTCAGCAGGTCCAGATAGCGCTCGTGGCTTGCGGTGTTGAGCTTCTCGGCCATATCCCAGAACTTCTGCGTGGTCTCGGTGTTGGTCTTCTCGACACTCGGGGCCGACTGCAAAAGCGTTGCGGCAGCAACGGACTCAACATGGCGCTGAGCCAGCGTGCGGTTGCCGTAACGAGCAAAGATAACCTCGCCCTGCTCGGTGAGCTTAAAGAAGCAGTTGACCGAGCCCTTGGGCTGCGCCAGCACGGCCTTGTTGGCCGGGCCGCCGCCACGGCCCACGGCACCGCCGCGACCGTGCATGAGCACCAGGTCGATATCGTTCTTCTCGGCCCACTTGGCGATGCGCTCCTGCGCGGAGTGCAGCGCGAGCATGGCCGTGGTAGGACCGGCGTCCTTGGAGGAATCGGAGTAGCCCAGCATAACCTCCATGCGGCGGTTGGTCTGGGCAAGGCGCTTCTGCACCACGGGCAGCGTGAGCATCTGGTCGAGCACGTCGACGCAGCCCTCGAGGTCCTCGAGCTGCTCGAACAGCGGGATTACGTCGAGCTCGGGAACATCCTCCTCGTGTGCAAAGGACAGGTGAGCAAGCTCAAAGACGTCGGCCACATGCTGGGCGCTCTTGGTAAACGAGATGATGTAGCGGTGCGCCATCTTCTTGCCGTAGCGTTTTTGGATGGAGCCAATAGCGCGGAAGGTGTCGATGACCTCGCGCGTCATGGGCTGCAGATCGCCATGGATACCATTCTCGTGGATATCCTTGAGGGCGCGGGCATGCACCACGGAGTGCTGACGGAACTCCATCTCGACCATATGGAAGCCGAAGGACTCGACCTGCCAGATGATGGTCTGCACCGGACCGTAGGCGGCACGGACGGCACCGCAGGCAGCCAGCGAACGCTGGACGACGCGCAAGTCCTCCAGGAACTCATCGGCGCTGTGGTACATGGTGTCGGTGATGCGGCGCACGGTGGCGTTCAGGCGGTCGGCCATGACGAGCATGACGGCGCGATGCGGCTCGTGCTCGGAGATCAGCTCGGCGCGGGCCGTGTACCGAGGGCTCATCTCGACCTGATGGTTCCACAGGTTAATGAGCTCGGCAGAAGGCTTGCTGTAGGTGGCCTCGAGCGTAAGGTTGTGGCCGATGCGGCGGCACTTGTCCTCGAGCTTGAGCACCATGTGAGTGAAGTACTTGGCGGCGACTTCGCGGCTCACCTTGGCGGTGACGTTGGGGTTGCCGTCGCGGTCGGAGCCGATCCAGCTGCCGGGATGAAAGAACGCCGGGCACAGCGGCGGCACGGTACCGGCCTTGTCGCCCAGCACCCAGTCGTCAAAACGACGGTAGATGACGGGGATAACGTCGAACAGCGTGTTATCGAAGATGTCGATGATGGTATCGGCTTCCTCGACCGGCGTGGGCTTCTTGAGCGCGATGGGGCTCGTACGCACCAGGGCGTCGATCTCCTGCAGCATATGGCGCTCGTTCTCCACCAGGTCGGAGCCGCCCAAACGCGGACGCTCCTCCAGCAGGTTGGAGATACGGCGAATCTTGCCCTCGACGGCCTTACGACGGGCCTCGGTGGGATGTGCGGTAAAGACAGGGTGGAACTCGAGCTTGCCGAGCAGCTCATTGGCACCCTCGACGCCCATCTCGTTTACCAACTGGTGATAGGCGACGGTGAGTTCGTTGGCGGGATCGACCTCGGTATCGGTCGATGCGCCGGCCTCGCGCTCGCGCAGCTGCGCCACACGGTAGTTCTCCTCCGACAGGTTTGCCAAGTGGAAGAAGCTCGTAAAGGCGCGAACGATGACCTGCTGCTTATCAAGCGGCAGGCTGTCAATCAAATCGACGGCTTCGCGAAACGCCACGGCGGTGGGCTCGTCGGCAGTGGGCACGCCCTGTTCGTCAACGGACTCGTCGGCAGCGCGGCTACCGGGGT
>OHUN01001438.1_pt1 | contig 10220 bp, 10 predicted proteins | sample 1579211 | NCBI WGS metagenome assembly OHUN01 (sample SAMEA3879560, study PRJEB24766) | human gut metagenome | biome: human-associated habitat; feature: feces | place: USA | collected 1985/1987
AACAGAAATTGTAAAAGAGCAAGTGATACACAACTAAGAACAAGGCACAGCTTACGGAAAAATCCGTTCAGCTGTGCCTTTGATTGTGTTTGTGAAGTTGTAATGCTGTTTTTACTACGGCTTTGTCAAGAAAAGTGTGCAAGCTATTTTTTAACTTACACACTTTATTTTACAAGCTCACTGCAAAACTTTTATATTTGCAATTTCTTTCCGATTCTTAATTCCATCAATTAGATCTCATCTTGCTGATATCAGTATTATTAGGTATTGGAATTTCTCATTATATAATGCATTTCATTAGTCAAGGAATTATATGATTCGATTACTGCGTTATCTCCGAATTTCAAACACAATGTTTGAGGTGAAGGTCATATCATCCTCATTGAATTTCATATTTATTTCACCGTCATATTTTTTAACTACTCTTTTAATGCTTTTCAGTCCCGTTCCATGTATTGCGTCAGATTTTTTTGATGATGCTATGCGGTTGTTCTTGATGGCTACAATATTCTTGACCGAGTTTGTAAGCTGTATTGACAGATACTTATTTTTGCGGACGAAAGCTGAAAAATCTATAAATCCGTTCTCTGTATTTTGTGCCGCTTCAACTGCGTTTTCAAGAAGATTGTCAAGCAGAGCAGTTATGTCGGGTTCGCTCATAAAGCTAAAATCAGCACTTCTGATGTCAATATTCATCTTCACTCCGAACTTGTCACAGAAGGATTTGTACCTGTTGACGATTGAATTGACCATAGGATTGTTGCAGTAATCAACAGATTTATTTATGCTGAAGTCTTCAATAAAATCGTCTATGTACTCTGTAACAGCCTTGTCTTTGGCGATGCTCTTAATGGCGTTTAAATGCCGTTTTATGTCGTGCATAACAATTTTTGAGTTTTCATTTTGCTCATTAAGTAAATCATAATACTCAGCCGTAGATTTTTCCTTTTGCCTTTCATATTCCAATTTCATATTGTGTCTTTGAGTTTTCAAAGTAAATTCATATACCCAAAAAACCGCTATATTTGAGAAAAGTAATAGCACTATACTTATTATTAATAAATACATGTATTTTTGTTCTAAATCAAAATTGTGTAGTGCATATGATACTGCATACAGTAGCAGAATGCTTGAGGCAGGTAAAACCAAAGAGGGATAGAAAGAGAATAACTTTCTGATTTATGTTCTTTTATTGAGAATTTTGATACAAAGTAAATTATCAAAAAATATAACAGTTTACTGATAGTCGATTGAATAATGAGACTTAGAGAATTATCCAGGCAAGTGAATAAATCCGTACCGAATAATACTGTTGAAACAAACATGACAATACTTTCTGTGATTGCCATAAATATAAGTAATATGCTACAGTGGAAAATACAGGATTTAATACTTATGAAATAACAAAAATAAAGTAAAAAGAAGTTACACGCAAAAAATGCAATTAAATTAACCAATGTTAAATTCAATAATCGAGATAAATACAATAATACATACACAATAACAACTGAAAATAACAAAAATTTTTTGCTTGATTTTCTTTTAAATTTGTTTTCAAAATAAAACAGTGATATCAGAATTTCTGCAAGAAAAATAAACGCATAGCAAATTGTATATACCATTTTCATACCCCTATGTATGCAAAATATGCTTTTTTAAAGTTTGAATAGTTCCTTTGAGATATAGGTAGAGTTTCGATTTTTGAATCTACTTTAATATTAAGCCGAGTCTTATTAAAATTTGTGACATACCTCAGATTAACAAGATAGCTGTAATGTGGTTGTGCAAAATAATCGTAATTCTTTAATTTTTCTTTCCAATAACTCAATTTTTTATTTGTATAATACTTTTTCTGTTGTGTTATAATAACAGCTTTTCTTTCTTCAATAGTTATATATACTATATCGTTTGTGAAAACAGAGTAATACTCGTCATAATATTCGATAGTTATTATTTGAGTATTGGAATGATAATAGTTAATAGCTGTATTTAAAGCTCTGAAAAAACGGTCATTATCAATAGGTTTTGACAGATAGCGAAACACATCCAAATCCATTGCATCATCAAGATAAGCATCATAAGAGGTTATGATAAAAATAATTATATTAGAGTTTATCTTTTTTAATTGTGCTGACAAAGTTAGACCGTTTACCTGAGGCATTTCAATATCGATGAACGCCATGTCATAATTGATATGACTTTTTAGTAGAGCTATACCATTGTAAAACGAATCAATATTAAAAACTATTTTATGTTTATTGGAAAATGTATTCAGATTGTTTTTAATTTCATCGACAATACATTTATCATCGTCACAAATTAATACTTTCAAAAGAAAAACCTCCTTGAAATAATGTATCAATTATAACATATATTTCAAAGAATGTCATAAAATATCATTTATTAAATGTAAAATTTTAAATTTTGTATCAATGCATCAATAATTTAAAAACACATCACTTTGGACGAATTCGACATCGTTTTTGCAGAAATTATGTTTAATTTTTAAATATGTGCTAAAATTTCTACAAAAGTAGGAGCATTATTATGAAGAAAATAAAAAACCTTATTCGCAAAATTTCACCTGCAATTATCGCTTGCTTTACATTAGCACTCTCAATAAATGCTAATTCATCTACTTGTTTTTTTATGTATCAGCCTAAGGTACCTGCAAAGCTTGATAAATTTAAAAAGATAAAGTAATGGAAAAATTCAGCTCAAAATTTGTGGAGTTTTTTGTATCCAACAATCTTATAAAAAACGAAGATAAAGAAATTTACGAATATGCTTTTAATATTATTTTATCATCGTTAATACATATTGCAACCGTTATGATAATAGGTTTATGCTTTAATTTATTTATTGAAAGTTTAGCATTCTATTTTTCTTTTATCGCTATCCGTAAGTTTGCGGGCGGCTATCATGCTAAAACTGCTACAAGATGTTATTTGTTTTCATCGTTAATAAACATTATAGTTCTATTTTTAATAAAACTATTTTGTTATGTGAGTATATACTTTTTGATGATACTAATCGTTATTGAAATACTATGTGTAATTCTGATTTCGCATATAGCACCACTTGATTCTGATAATAATTTACTAAACGGTAAGGAAAAGAAATTCTATGGTAAAATATCATGTTCTATATCTACCGCTTTACTTTGTATTTCTATAGTTACAATTAATTTGAATTATATAAAAATAGGTATTTCAATTATGTTTGGAGTTTTTATGAGTGCTGCAGTCTTATTAGCTAAATATGTTCAGAATGTTTTTCATAGATAATAAAGATGATGAACATGTATTTCAATATCAGAAGGTTAACCTAAGTTTTACAGAAAAGAGTTGAGTCCAATGGAATTAATTTGTTTAAAAAATCAAAATTGTAATCAAAAACAAAAAGGAGTATATGAAATGAAATCTAAAATGAAAAAACAGTAGCAATTATCGCAACTGTTGCGGCAGTTTTGTCATTTGCAGCTATAACTGTAAGTGCAAAAACATACACTTGGACGCATACTGTGTCTGTTGCAAGCATACCTGGTTCTACCGATAGTATAACAGCTTCGATGGGTGGAAAAGGAAGAATGTCTGATACATTTTCAAGTTACCCAACTATCTTTGATGGTTACAAAGTATCCAATAACAAAGCAAGAGCCGTCAATGATAGTACCGGTGTTAGTTATGGATGGAAATCTTTTACCTTAAATAGTAATGGTGGACCTGTTACGGTAACATATGGTTCGTCTCTTGTTAAGGGATCTTATTATGTACAGTATCAAAATGTGAGTAAAGGTGGCTTTAGATCTTCATCTGTTTTTTCAAAAACCTATTAAAGAACTAATCAAGTATGCTGTGGTAGTATTGCCACAGCATACCGTTATTAAGGCATTGTGGTGGAATAGATGGAACTTTTTAAACTAAGTTTTTTATCGAAAGCATATATTAAAGGAAATAAAAACTGCAAGACAATTAAAATCGTAACTTGTATATTATTTGTGGCGATTACTGTAATATCAAGCTTTGCAACAGTGACTGTAAACGCTATGAAGGAGAGCAAAGAAGATTACAAATCAAGAGCACTTTTTCTTTCTCCGTGGATAAAGCCGCTTACAGATGATATTATCAAAAAAATGTCATCAATAGAACACATTGAATATATTGATGATTGCACAGCTTTATACGGTATAAATTCCTATGACATAGCTGACACGGATGACAACGATTTTAAATCGGAATTTATAAATCATAAATTCACTTCCGTGGATATTGCCGGACTGTATGAGCACGAAGAAAAGAGCGTAATTGCAGGGGAAAGCCTTGACTCTGCGCCGATATACAGTTGTATTGTTCCAAGCATATTTTATCCATTTGAGGATAATGATGGCAATATGCATTACAACAATCTTGATTACATAGATGGTACAAAACTCATAGGCAAGACCATTACGGTCAAAGGTTGTGAAGATAAAATATGTGTTTCTTATAATATAGCTGATGAAAACAATCAAATTTCAGGCACTGAGGCTTATCTGTCATCACCTGAATTTAAACTTAATATTGTTGGAACATATTATTGTTCTCGTGCCAATTCAGGCTCGTTCAGAAATATATTTGTTTCAAGAGATACAATATTTGCTATAACGAAGGATGCTTTTAAAAAGTCAAAAATAGATATTAATGACAACGACAACGATATAGCAAAATGGTGGAACACCCCCTCTTTACACAGCTATATGGTGGTTGCAGATGATTATGACAACATTTCCACAGTGTTTAAAGAAGTGTCGGGAATGGGATGTGATATAGCCAATTCTCCAGAATGGTTGATGAGTGACAGCACAATATTACTTGCAAATTTGTTCGGTAAGATTGGTATGTTTTTTATAGTTGCTATTTTTGTTATTGCTGTAATCATAATGATACAGTCAGCTGTTACAGAAACAAAGAGAAGAAAAGAATTTATCGGTCTTTTAAAAGCTATGGGATATAAAAACAAACAGATTTTTGCCTGCCTAAGTCTTGAACAATTTTATATAATCTTAACTTCATTTGTGATTGGAAATGTAATCTCTACTGCTATTGTAGCAACTACAAATTATATCTTTATGCATGGCTCATATGCACAGATGGTTTATGTAATTGATTGGAATATATTTTTTGTATTTATGGCTATTGCTTTGGTAATATCGATTTTGATACCAATTATTTGTTTGGTAGTAATGTTGTGTATGCTTAATAAAATTCAGCCTAGAGAAGCAATGAACTGAAAGAGGTGACATTATGAGAGCTATTGAACTTAAAAATGTATCAAAGATTTATAAAAACGGTGTTAAAGCTCTTGCCGGTGTATCTCTTACAGTTAAACAAGGTGAATTTATTGCAGTTATGGGACAATCAGGCAGTGGCAAAAGTACCTTGCTGCAAATAGCAGGACTGCTTGATGATTGCACATCGGGACAAATAATTATAAATGGAAATGATGTGTCAAGACTTAACAAAAATGTGCTTGCCGATATAAGAATGAAATCCTTGGGTTTTGTGTTTCAGTCATTTCATCTCGATACACATCTCAAGGCATATGAAAACATTATGGTACCAATGCTGATAAATGCTGAATACAAAAATAAATCTGCAATGAAGGAAAGAGCAATACAGCTTGCCGAAACTGTGGGTTTGACAAACCGTATCGAACATTATCCGGGTGAGCTTTCAGGCGGTGAGCAGCAGAGGGTGGCTATAGCCAGAGCTTTAGCTAATAATCCTGATTTTATTCTTGCAGATGAGCCTACGGGTAATCTTGACAGCAAAAATGAAATTATCATATTTGAGGAACTTAAACGGCTTTCAATATCAGGCAAGGGAGTGCTTGTTGTGAGTCACAACGATGCTGTTAAAGATTATGCGGACAGAGTATTAACTATGAAGGACGGAATATTGGAGCATACAGATGAAAAATAAGAACCTCAATATGCCTTTAAAAACATCCATATTTTCAAATAGTTTTTATTTGTGATTTACTGTACTTTTGCTGTGATTTCAACTGTTCTTATTCTCGTTACCATAAGCATTATATTACCTTTAAGTTCGAACACAAGCGGTAAGATCGGCAACCATGTTTCAAATAGAAAAGCAATTATTGAAAAAGTAAAAGAGGAAACCGTAACTACGGTACTTGTGAATGAAAACTGGTTTTCGGATTATAAGACCGAAATTAACGGCGAAGATATTTCGTCCAAAAACATAGATAACAGAGATAAGGTTGCAATAATCGGAAGTTCTCTTGCTCTCAAACTGTTTTTTACAACAGATGCAGTCGGTAAAAAGATTTGCATTGACAGAAATCAATATACAATTTGCGGTGTGATATGCGAAAACGAAAGCTTAATAAATAAGTTTTCTGCTGACGACAAACAGAGAGTGTATGTTCCATATACAACATCCGAAAATTATGGTGACAGAACGGCTGATATGATTGTTTACGATAACTCGGTATATACGGGAGCAATTGTTGAGCAAATGGATTTGCCGCAGTATTATTCGGTTAATCTAAATGATAAAAACCAAACGCTCTCGTCATTTGAACATATTTTATACCTTGCAATATTTATCGGATTTAGCATTATTGCATTGAAGTTGTGGTATAGGTTCAGTAGAAAATTTTTTGAGGAGATAAAAGAAAATCTCAAATTAAACTACTTTCTGAAATCGCTAAAAAATATTCCGCTAAAATATGTTGCACTTGTGCTTGTTTTTGCAGGAATACCTGCCGTGCTTTTGATTGTGTTTAATATTTGTGATTTCAGCATTTTTATCCCCTCAAAATATATACCGAATGATAACATTTTCGACATTTCAAATTATCTGAATGTGCTTGTCGATAATGCACAAACACTAAACTCACAAAGCCTAACAGGAAATCCAATGCTTGTAAATCTGTTCTCAAGAACATTTACAGCGTCACTGTGGCTGACAATAATATTTTTGATTAGTATTATAACCGTGCTTTTAAATTTGACAGAATTAAAACTTCATAAACATAAAAACACCTACAAGCAGTAACTAAACTTGAAACCGAACTCAGACCTTTGAAGAACACCAAGGATTTCTTTAAAAAGATTATTATCAGCCAAACTTCAATGAAGTCTTGGACGTATGAGGACGGAATACTTCATCTTGGACTTTATGAGTTTCTGCTGAATGAAAATTCCCTTGAATTGTAAACTTAATAGGCTCAATGTCAATAGTTGCGGAAAGCCGCAAAATAAGAATGTATGAAATTTATAAGCAACAGAAATTGTAAAAGAGCAAGTGATACACAACTAAGAACAAGGCACAGCTTACAGAAAAATCCGTTCAGCTGTGCCTTTGATTGTGTTTGTGAAGTTGTAATGCTATTTTTATTACGGCTTTGTCAAGAAAAGTGTGTAAGTTTTTTAAAATCATAAAAAATTCGCAAATTGCAATAGGAAGTTTAAACAAATCTTTTAATACCATGACAATCGAACTTGAAATTTGTAAGTTGCCACAATTAGGAGTGTAGTAACAAACATTCAGGTAGCATATGTCTTATCTGATTGCTCTTTGGTGCTATGTCAAATTTCAATTTCGGGTGTGTCCGACAGCTATATGAAATCCCTGCCGACACATAAATTTACCTACACAAACGGTAAGGTAACTAATATTACCGAATACGGTACTGACGGCACAAAGGGCAGTACAACGCGTACAGGCGGTAAGGTAACGGTTGACAGTTCTGCTGCAACAGAAGAGGAAGGTTATTATCAGTATCTCGGAACAACTTCACTAAAGGTTGAAAACCCTACAAGCGAAGATAATACCGCATTCTTTACAGGTTTTGCACTGATAATAACTCATTGGGTAACAAGTATATCTATCAGAATGTAAAAGTAGGCAGAGCGGGAGTATCGTTTAAAATTAACGGTACTGCAAAGGCTGATTCTGTTCCGCTTTCAAATGAAAACAGAACATTTGGCATTGCACTCAATATTTACTACAATAACAGCAGTACACCTGAATTCCATTATCAGAACTTTAGTGCTAACACAGACGGTTACCAGCAGGTATCACTTTCTGTAACTCCTGAAAAAACAAATGAAGTTGTAAATTATATTGCATTTGCGTTTGTTTACGGTTATAATGAGAATGAAATGACGGTTGATAATGCGGAAGTAAACATTTCACCGTTAATTCAAAGCTCCGAAGATTCTAAGAATGAAACTTCTGAAAAAGAGGCTGTTGACGAAGAAGTCTTATCTGAAAGTATTGATAAGTCAAAGCCGTATATGCAGACAAGCTCTGAATATGACAACACAGGCAACTATGTAACTTCTGAAACAAATGAGCAGGGAAGTACAACAAAGTATGCTTATGATGCAAACGGCAACAAAACTGCTGTCACAGACGGAAACGGTAATGTAACTAATTACACCTATGATACGAACGGAAATGTATTGTCAATAAAGAACGGTACTTCCGGAAATGATTATTCCTATACAGGCTCAGGCTATGTATCGAAAATCACTCATAACGGTTTTAGTTATTCATTTAATTATGATGTATTCTATAACCTTCTTTCAACAAAAATAGGCAATGTTGCAATTACAAGCAATACCTATGACAGTAACGGCAATCTCGCAAAAACAACCTACGCAAACGGTGATTATTTTGAATACACCTACGATGATTACGGTAATATTACTTTAATAACAGGCGAAACAGGCAAAATTGCCGAGATGATTTACAACAAGCAAGGTCTTGTTACAAAAGCAGTTGATTATTCAAGCGGTGAAACCTCATATTACTATTACACATTTGACGGTTCGCTTGAAAGAGAATACCGCACATCATCTGACGGCAGTCTTACTCACTATATTATTACAAACGCTGACGGAAATACAGTTGAAAAAACATCCGTAAACGGTCAGACTAAAACTATCACTACAGGTACTGATAAAGACGGAAAGTCGTTTGTAAGCAATGACGGTGTAACTAACGAAACATCAACCGATGATTTCGGCAGAACTACACAGGTCAGAACTGTACGCAGTGACGGTACTCTTGTATTTAATACAGACTATGAGTATGCAAACGGCAAGGCTGAAAATTCAACAACTAACCTTGTCAGCAAGTACAGTCAGTCATACGGCAGTGACAGCGTTTTATCCTACGATTATTCTTATGATGCAAACGGTAATATTACCGAGATTAAGCAAAACGGTAAGCTTACAAACAAGTATGTTTATGACAGCCTTAACGAGCTTAAAGAAGAATACGACTATGTAAATAAATTTTACATTAACTATTCCTATGACAGAGCAGGAAATCTGCAAAATAAATATGAACAGGTTCTTGATCCCACCTACGGTTATCCGACAGGAACGCAGAACGGCAATACTTATGAGTACACCGATACAAGCTGGAAGGATAAGCTGACAAAGGTTAACGGCAGTAATATTTCATACGATGCAAACGGCAATCCGCTTTCATACCGTGACGGAATGAGCTTTGAATGGGAGAACGGAAGAATTCTTAAGAATATAAACACTTCCGATAAAGCCATTCAGATGAGTTATGATTCAAACGGTATGAGAACACAGAAAACCGTTGACGGAGTTAAGACCAACTATTACTACGACAGCAACAAAAATTTAATTGCTCTTGTAAAGGGTAATGACACTCTGTTGTTCTACTATGACAGTGACGGAAGTGCAACCTCATTCTCATACAACGGTACAATGTACTTTTATGTGAAGAACTTGCAGGGTGATGTAATCAGAATTATTGACCTCGCAGGCACAGAAGTCGCAAGCTATGTTTATGACGCTTGGGGCAACATAAAAGATACCAAAGGCGAGCCGACAATTCGAGAAATAAACCCGATTCGCTACCGTGGCTATGTTTATGATACCGAAACTTCACTCTATTATCTCCAAAGTCGCTACTACGATCCATTTACAGGCAGATTCTTGAATGCAGATGATACGGCGTTTATTGGGGTAAGTGGAACAGTTCTTAGTGGTAATTTATTCGCTTATTGTGAGAACAATCCAGTTAATCATATTGATAATTATGGTTATGTAAAAATTAATATCAAATGGTTAAGTTATGCAGTTGATGCAATTCTTTGGTTAATACCTGCTTTATACGCAGTTTCTAAAATATGGAAATCCGTTTCTAAGACTGCAAGTAAACTGG